>ERZ824473.20-NODE-20-length-255904-cov-9.231973_pt1 | contig 255904 bp, 219 predicted proteins | sample MGYA00519874_ERZ824473 | MGnify/ENA primary metagenome ERZ824473 (study PRJEB31778, sample SAMEA3449151) | human gut metagenome | biome: human gut; feature: human-associated habitat; material: faeces | place: United Kingdom | collected 2010/2012 ...
ACTCCTTCTTTTTTACAAGGCAGTTCCTCTTTCGGTTCTTGCCTTGTTTTTGTTTTTCTCCACTTTTTTTCCACGCACCATTCCCCCCTTTTCTTGGGCCATTAGCTCAGTTGGTTAGAGCTCCCGGCTCATAACCGGATGGTCCCGGGTTCGAATCCCTGATGGCCCACCAGCTACGTTGTCTTAAAAAAGAAAAGCCGTGTATCCCATTTGGTACACGGCTTCCTTTTTATTATATATTAGGCGTTAAAAAGTGTAACTGAATAAAAATATAATTATCAATATCGATGAATTTATTTGATTGTGTTGTAATTATTAAGTGCCTTACAAAAGTTTATTGAAAAAGAAAAAGCCATACTCGCTTCTTCCTTTCGTTCTCTATAGTCACTGAGAGGGCGCTATAAATAGGGCATTGTCTTGCCTGTGCGTGCTTTTAATATTGCAAATAGTATGAGACTGAAAAAAGAAAAAGAGACAAAAATACCGCCTTTTATAAGGCGGTATTTCTATTTGACATAATATTGATTTCTCTTATTCTCGGTTGCTCATGAGACTTTCTGCCATATTGATTTTATGCACCTTTTTCTTTAGGAAGAAGAGGGAAACATAATAGCAAAGGCATACAAATCCGGCTGTAATGAGCACAGAAACAAAGTTAAATTGAATTGGGATAATGGCATGTACAACAGTCGCATAGCTGGTCTTATAGGCATTTAGCGCGAAATAAGAGAATGCAATTCCAAGAATAATACCAGGAATCAGCAAAATCTGATTGAGATTGAGTACCATAGCATTGATTTTTTTGTTATCATAGCCCAGTACTTTGAGCATAGAAATGTTGTTGGTGTTCTCAGAGATCATCAAATTGATCGCAATATACAGAGCAGATATGCAGATAATAGCTGCAATGACAAGCAATGCATAGATGATGGCATTGTTTTCACCGATCATAGCATCCATTTGATCCTTTAAGGTGTCAGAAGTGATAACAGAGGATACGATGCTGTCATCATAGTGGAGCTCTGTCTGGCTAATCACGGCATTATAGCTTTCCGGATCCAGATCAGTAATTTCTGCTGCCTGTTCTTTTGTGGAAACCATATAGTTATTGAATCCATTCTCAATGATACCTGCAACCTGAACCGTGTATTCTTCCAGTGTGGTTACACTTCGGAATGTGAAGCTGTCTCCTTCTGAAAGATCAAAAATAGTTGCAAAGAGGGAGCTAATGTACCATCCTTGCTTCAGGTCAGCTCGATCACCATCTGTTGTCTTTAGATTCCACAACTCTGTATCAGCATCCATCCCAAGTAGGGTGAAGCTATTTCCATCCAGATCTTCAAAGTTAACGGCGGTTAATGTTTCGCCTTCGGTCGGTGCTTCTGTTTCAATGGTGTTTAGAACATATTCATACTTGAAGTCACCAAATACCTTTTTTGCTGCATCACCGACACCATGTACGGAGTCTGTGAAGAGAAATCCCAGTGATACCATCATTGCACCCAGGAAAATTCCAAGGAAAATAATCAATGTTCTGCCGGGACTGCCAATCAGGGAACGAAGTGCAAACTTGAACTTTACCTTTTTGTTGGAATTGATGAGTAACTTATGCGTTTTGGTATCTTCTCCCACTGTGTTATGGAGCAATTCTACAACATCATGTTTCAACAGTTTTCGAACCTTTAGCATGCCTGCACACAGATAAATGATAGTTGGAATCAGCAATCCTAAAATTGCAATTCCAATGGGGAGGTGGAAAGTTGCCTGTAGCGGTTCATAGTCAGTCAGTGTCAGTTCTCCGTATGGCTGTGCGGCAAACAGACTGATAATGGTGACCAATATGCCGCCGAAAAGACCCGGCAGAATGGCAAGTAAGCTGTAATGCAGCATCAATGTGCGCTTTTTATAGCCCAGTGCACTTAGCGTACCGATTAGTCGCTGTTCCGCCTTGATCTTTCGTCCAATGACAATGCTAATCAGGATTACTGTAATCAGTGGCAGAAGAATAAGCATCATCCAAGCCCAGGATAAATACATATCAGCTTGATGGTGCACCATGACAATTCTGGAGTTGGAATTGGCATCTACATAGGAAAGCATATAGTAGGAGTCGTTGACCGCTTCCCGAAATGCAGTTTCCTGTTCGCTGTCATGATACAGTACCTTATACGTAACACTGGAACTGTCAAACAACTGGTCAAATTCCGAATCGGTGACAATGCCGAGGAAGAATGTGGAGACATTTTTATAGGAGTCACTCAGGTTTTCCAGCATGTACAAATAATCCGGACGCAGGAAAAATCCAGTGATATGAAAGTCTTTTCCCTTGATTTGAATGCTGTCGCCAACGGAAATATTATTGGCATGCGCATAGCCAGCCGATAGAATGATATCATCATCGGAAGCAACATCGGAACCTTCAATGACTTCATATAAGTCAATTTTCTTGTTTGCCCGAAAAACTCTTGCCGTATAGTCTGCTTCCTTGCAGTTGACAAACTGTTCTGCTTCCAAAGAAACATGATACTGATTTTCCAGTTCCGTCTGATCCGCTTCCGAGATCGGAAGATTGGTGCTGAATGCCGCATCTTCCAGATGGGTTTTCTCAAAGAAATCATCGGCATAGTTGTTGATTCCAATTCCGGCCACATAGAATATATAGAATGCCAGAAGTGCAACCATAGTCAGCAGGGAGGCGGCAAGGTAGAAGGATAAATTGGATTTGATACTTCTTCTGTAACGATTGTTTAACTTCATTTGAGGGCCTCCGATTATAATGCAAGTTCAGATGCAGGAATTTTTTCCTTATTTTCTTTGAGCTGGTCGATCTTTCCATCCTTGATGCTTACAACATAATCTGCCATGTCTGCAATCGAAGTATTATGCGTGATAATCACAATGGTTGTGCCAAATTGTTTGTTGATTTTTTCGATAAAAGTCAATACAGAACGAGAAGATTTGGTATCCAGTGCACCGGTCAGCTCGTCGCAGAGCAGCAGTTTCGGATTTTTAATCAATGCCCGTGCAATGGCAACACGCTGCTGCTGACCACCGGATAATTCTTTTGGAAACCGCTTGCGGTAAGGCGCAATGTCCAATGCTGTAAGCACTTCATCGATATTGAGCGGATGCTCAGAAATATCCGAAACAACCTCTACATTTTCCTGTACTGTAAGATCGGCAATCAGATTATAAAACTGGAATACAAATCCAACATCTTCCTGCCGGTATTGGGTCAGTTCCTTTTTATTGGCAGAAGAAATGTTTCTGCCATCTACGGTGATGCTGCCGGAAGTTAAGGTATCAATGCCGCCGAGCATATTCATCAGCGTACTTTTTCCGGAACCAGAAGGCCCTAATATTACGTAAATCTTTCCTTTTTCAATGGAAAGGTCTACATTGTCCAGTGCTTTTACGGCAGTTTCGCCGCTTCCATATTGCTTATTTGCTTTTTTGATTTCAATAAACATCGTTTTCGCTTCCCTTTTTATTGTTTTTCCAGTATCATGCAAGAGAACGTACCGTTTGCATCATGCTGCAACAATAGAATATTGGAGATTACCGCTCGTGCAGGAACCATTTCTCCCCGGAACAGCTGTTCGGCATATAGAATAGCAAGAATGCCTTTGCTGGAGGCAGCTGTTTCCGGGAAAGACAGCGTAAACTGCATCGCCTGCGAACCGCAGATTTGCTTGGCTGCCGAACCGCAAACTTCCTGCGCAGTGTTGGAAAGAAGAATAACAGCATCGAGCGATTCTGCCTGCTTGCCGCAGGAAGTAAGCGCCTGCTGCATGAAAAATTCCATTTGCTGCTGCAAATTCTCTCCATATACCAATCCTTTGGCCCGACCGGAAATCAAACAGGTTCCGCCTGCCTGACTGCCGAGCAGCAGAGCGCCATAAGCATCGCCCTCTTCATCGCCGCCGCATGCTAAAGCATATTGGCAGGTATCGTTTTGCAGCATGTCGCTTGCAAATAAAACGGCATCCAATCCGGCATTTTCTGCATCGTAATTGGTAAGGCAAAAGTTCTTGATGCCCAGTCGAATGGCAACCTTTGAAGCAGCGCCGCCCAGAATACAGTTTGCTGCATCCTTTGGCATCATGCCTTTGTGTCCTTTTTGTTTGATGTTTTCAGCTGCGTGCTGCAAAGAATGGATACAGCCTTGTGCAGTCCCGAAGGAGATACCAATCTCTTCCGGAGCAATTGTATTGCCGGCACTTCCTAGATCCAGTGCTTTGGCGGCAGGATACAGTAAATCACAGGCGATTTTTTCATTTTTGCTGTATTTTTTATCTGCGGCATAAGTGACGAAATCATCCTCCGAAAGCAGGGCCCGCTTTCCCAATTTTTCAGTATACCAGTTGATATCTGCATTTGGAGATAGTGTGTAACAGCCGCTGTAAAGATAAACATTATGCATGGTCGGGACACCACCTTTTCAGAACCACACAACAGTTGCTGCCGCCAAATGCATAGGCATTGTTCATGACGGTGTTCACGGTTGCAGGGGTTGCTTTTTGTGTGACGAGTTGGAAGTCCAATTCTTCCGGGTCGGATACGTTGATGGTTGGCGGAATGAGGTGCTCCTGTAAAACGAGTGCACACACTGCCATTGCAACAGCAGAAGCAGCGCCCAGTTGATGACCGAGCGCGCCTTTTATAGCAGTTGCCGATACGTCCTTGGTATGCTCCCGGAAAACAGTGCGAATTGCAGCAGCTTCTGCGGAATCGTTGGCGGCGGTGCCAGTACCGTGCAGTGCCACGAAGTCGATATCCTGATAGGAAATGCCGGAATGGGCAATTGCTCGTTCCATTGCCTGAATGACGCCCTCTCCGGTCGGATCCGGTGCCACAATATTATAGGCATCGTTGCTCATGCCGTAACCGATGATTTCTCCATAGATGGGCGCATTTCTTTTTTTAGCATGTTCCAGTTCCTCTAAAACGAACACAGCGGCACCCTCGCTTAAAATGGTGCCGTTTCTGTTTCGGTCAAAAGGTTTCACGCTGTCAACGGAAAGCGCCTTTAAGCGATTGAACCCAACATATGTAATGGTAGAAAATACATCTACACCGCCAGCCAGAACGGTGTCCAGTTTGCCGCTTTGGATGGCGTCCCAGGCATATCCGAGTGCATGGTTGCCGGATGCACAGAGGTTGGCATTGAAGAAAACGGAGCCATGCAGGTGGAAGTGCTTCGCAACATGAACCGGAGCTGTAAAGCGGTTCCGCTGTAAGTCTTCCAGCTCCTCTGTGAAAGCATACTGATCGGATTGGGTGGTTCCAAAGAATACACCGGTGCGCAGCTGCTCTTCCAGCGTATCAAAGGAAATATTTGCATCTTGTACGGCTTGTATTGCAGTAACCAGTGCCAGTTTGGAACACTTGGATAAGTTTTGTTCGGCATCTGCAAGCAGCTTTGCTTCCAATTGCTGGACTTCTTCTGGATCCAGTAAGCCGTATTTTTGAGAGTAGCATTCCTCCAGCCCTTTGAGGTGTAGATCGGAAATGCTGCTTTTTCCGGAACATAAGTTTTCCCAGAATTTCTTTTTTTCACAGCCGATCGGAGTGGCAACTCCGATGCCGGTGATTACAACATGTTTTTTCATGTTCACCTCGGTCTACTTTCTGTAGCGTTCTACCACGATTGCGGAATTATGACCGCCGAATCCCAGTGAAGAGGAAACGGCACAATCCACTTGCATCTCTCTTGTTTCCGGTGTATAGTTGAGGTTCTCCAAGATGGTTCCGCATAGATTGCCGTGTACTTTGTTGTGCCGGATGGAATCTGCACATACTGCCAGTTCAATGGCACCGCTTGCGCCGAGGGTATGGCCCAGAAACGCCTTGGAGGAATTGATAGCAGGCTGGCTGTCCGCATCTCCAAACACATTTTGAATGATTTTAGCTTCTACTTCATCGTTGAGGATGGTTGCTGTTCCATGGGCGTTGTAGTAGTCCACTTTTTTGCCCTGTACCAGCTTCTTCAGCATGTTTTCCACAATGGTGCCATTCGGATACATCGAAACAACATTATATGCATCACTCGAGCAGGCAAACCCGGTGATTTCCGCATAGATTTCTGCTCCACGCTTTAAAGCATGTTCCAGTTCTTCAATCACAAGCATGCAGGCTGCCCCTTCACTGAACAGAAATCCGTTTTTCTCCTTGGAGAAGGGATATACATTTCCTTCTTTGTTGGTGGAGGAACACTTTAAGTATTCGAATCCCTTGAACATCGTTAGATTGCGGTCTCCGATATAGGAGGTGCCGCCGCATACTGCCATGTCGCATTTTCCATTGAGAATGCTTTCATAGCAGATGCCAACGGATGTTGTGGAGGATGCACATGCCATATTGATGACGGAACTCATGCCATGGGTGCCAAGTACGATGGTAACCCAGGATGCAATGGCACTCTGAATGGTAAGCGGAATCATCATGCTGTACATTTTTTGTTTGGTATCAAACTGAATCAGCTGATCGACCAATTCTTCCATGCTGAAAGAATCGGTTCCAACAATGACCATGGTATTGTCATCTGCTTGTTCCAGTTTTGCATCCTGCATGGCCAGTAAAGCTGCTTTTGCAGCAATATAGGCACTTTTTGCACCGCTGGCTTTTACCGGAGCAAGCTTCTCTTGGAACAAATCATCGGAATAGCAATCCGGAAACGGAACATACCATTCTGCTTTGATCTTTTTTCTTGCCGGAGTATTTTTGTCGATTCTGGTTTTGTACTGCTTTTTGCTGCACAAATTTTCAAAAACAGTTTCGTGATCCGACCCAAGCGAGCAGATAGGTGCCATGCCGGTAATTACAACTCTTCTCATAATGCCTCCTGTTGGTGCTGCACGCTTACATTTTTTCGAGGGTTTCTACAATCTTATTGATTGTGTCGTACTTTGTGAATTCGTTTGCTTTTACTTCAATGTCATACTCGTCTTCGATGGCAGCCACAATTTCCAGCATCTGAATGGAGTTCACCTCCAGATCGCTGATAAAGTTGGTGGTATCCTGAATGGTGTCTGCATCACAGCAAATAACGTCTGCAACGGCTTCTCTGATGAATTCCTTATCTACTTTCATAATGATAACTCCTTTTTCTATTGAAGAACTTGTCCTGCACTCTGCACAGATTGGCTTCGACTGGGGACAGGCTCTAAGATTCCATACTTCCGTGTATTTCAATAACGGTTCCTGTTGTATAGGAAGCGTTCGGGGAAGCCAGATAGACAACAGCACCGGCAATTTCTTCCGGCTTGCCGTATCGCTTCATGCCAATGTTTTTGGCAACTCGTTCATTTTGACTTGCATCAACGATGTTGGTCATTTCGGTGGCAATCATGCCGGGGGCAATTGCATTGACTGTGATGTTGTGGCAAGCCAGTTCTTTTGCAGCTGCCTTTGTCATTGCAAGGACAGCGCCTTTTGTAGCCGAATAGGCAAATCCGCCGGCAAAGCCCTTTACGCCTGCCATAGAAGCAATGTTGATGATTCTGCCATAAGACTGTTTCTTCATCACCTTTGCAGTGTGTTTGGTCATGAAAAAGACACTGTCCTGGTTACAGCTGACCAGTTCCCGGTACTGCGCTTCTTTTAAACGAGTCAGCAGGGTATAGGCAGTGATGCCGGCATTGTTCACCAGAACGTCAATGCTGCCAAACGTCTCTTTGGTAAATGCTACCAACGCTTCGCAGTCTGCTTCCTGAGAAACATCTGCCCGAAAGCAAGCTGCCTGTACGCCATAGCTGCGGCATGCAGCAGCAGCTTCTTCTGCGAGATCCTTTTTGGCTTCGTTCCGGTAATTGATTACCACATGGAACCCGTTTTGTGCAAGCTGAATGGCAATGCAGCGACCGATTCCCTTTGCGGAACCCGTTACAATGGCAGTATGGGAAGTGGTGGTTGAATTGGTTTTGTTCATGGTTCTCATCCTTTGTAGCGTTCCAGCAGAATGGCAGAATTGTATCCGCCAAATCCGAAGGAAGCAGATACTGCCGTATTGACTGGAAGTTCTCTTGTTTCAAGTGTATAGTTCAGATCTTCCAATATGGTGCCGCCGAGATTGCCGTGCACTTTATTGTGCTGAATGGAATCTACGCAGATTGCCAATTCAAACGCACCGCTTGAAGCCAGATTGTGTCCAAGGAATGCCTTGGAGGAGTTGATGGCAGGCTGCTGTTCCTTGTGACCGAAAATGTTTCGAAGCACTTTGGCTTCTACTTCATCATTCAGAATGGTAGAAGTGCCATGGGCATTGTAATAGTCAATCTTTTTGTCACCAATCAATTTCCGCAGCATGCGTTCAATGATAGCACCGTCCGGCTGCATCGCAATGATGCCGTAAGCATCACTGGAACTTTCAAAGCCTGTGATTTCTGCATAAATTTTTGCATTCCGGCGCAGAGCATGTTCCAGTTCTTCCAGAATCAGCATGCAGGCACCGCCTTCACTGAACAAAAATCCATTGCGTTCTTCTGAGAACGGATAAACCATGCCATCCGGATCTGTCGTAGAGCACTTCAGGTATTCAAAGCCCTTATTCATGGTGAGATTTTTATCGGAAATATAGGTGGTTCCGCCACAGATTGCCATGCTGCAAGTACCGTTCTGAATATTGTCGTAGCCCCAGCCGACTGCTGTTGTGGCGGAAGCACATGCCATATTGAGGACGGAACTCATACCATGTGTGCCAAGTGCAATGGTTACCCAGGAGTCGATGGAACTTTGCATGGTCATCGGAACAACCATGATGTTCATTTTTTGTTCCTGTTCAAACCGCAGGATTTCGTTGGTGAATTCTCCCATGCTGAAGGAGTCATTTCCAATGAACACAACGGCATCCTCATCGGCTTGTTCCAAACCGGCATCCTGCAAGGCAAGCAGGGAGGCTTTGGTTGCGGCATATGCACTGGTGGAACCTCTTGTTTTGACCTGCGCCAGCTTTTCCCGGAACAGATCATCCTCTAAATTGGGATAGGGTACATACCAGCTTGCCCGAATTTTTTTTCTGGCAGGCGTATTCTTATCAATTCTTTCGATGACCCGTTTTTTGTCGCAAAGGTTCTGGAACAATTCTTCATGATTGGAACCCAGTGCGCAAATCGGTGCCATACCGGTTATTACCACTCTTCTCAAATTGATATCCTCCATTTATGGTACGATACGGATGACGTTTTTTCCATAGTAGCTTTTGTCTTCATAAGCCAGCTGATGTGCCAGAGGCACTTCAGACCAGGAGAAAATGTGTCCGATCGGCTGTTTGATTTTGTATTCTGCCATAAACTTTAAGTATTTGTCAAAGTCTTCCTCAGCGCCTGAATGGCATCCCTGTAGCCGTCGCTGTCCGATCCAGAGATAGCGCAGATCTACGCTTGCAAAGTAAGAAGACGTTGCGCCGCACAGAACCACCATACCATTGTTATCACATACGAAAACAGAGGTAGGGATGGTATCGGCGCCCGGATGCTCAATGACAATGGCAGGGGACTGCTTTTTACCGACAATCTTCCAGATTGCTGCTTTGAATTTCATGGCTTCATAGATCCACTTGCGCTGCTTATCCGGATCCAGATAATCGACTGGTGTGCCCCAATGCTTGAATTTGGTTCGGTTGATATAGCCCTTTGCGCCGAGCTGTTTGCAAAGTTCTCCACGTTCATCAGAGGAAACCACTGCAATCGGAATGCCGCCCAATGCTTTGGTAATGGTAATGGCAATGCTTCCAATTCCGCCGCTTCCGCCATAGATGAGGACAACATCACCCTTTTTAACGGTATTGCCCTGCCAGTGTGTCAGCATGCGATAGGCAACAACACCGGCACTGGCAAATGCAGACGCTTCAACGTCGCTCATGCCGTCCGGAATTTTATGACACTGCATCGCCATGACTTTGCTGAACTGCGCAAAACCGCCCCAGTTTGCCTCATAGCCCCAGATGCGGTAGGAGGGACTATTGACGGGATCGCCGCCTGCTTGGACAATGGGACAGTTCGGATCAAATTGAGCCGCGCTGACTGTTACACGATCTCCAATCTTCAAGTGGGTCACGCCTTCTCCAACATCGTAGACGATGCCGGATGCTTCCGAGCCGCATATGTGGAAGTCTTCTTTTTTGTCTCCATAGTTTCCGTTTGCGGCTACCACATTTTTGGGTTTGCCCAGTGCAGCCCATACGCCGTTATAGTTGACTGAAGCGCATAGATTGGCTACAATGACTTCTCCTTTTCCTGCTTGCGGAACATCTACAATTTCCTCCCGAAAGGCAGAAATGGGTTCGCCAAGCGTTTCCGTGCGCAGTGTCCAGGCATGCATTTTTTTAGGCAAAACAAAGAGTTCCGGCAATTCGCCGACTGCATATAATTGATCGGTTCGTTTGACCATCTGTATTTCACACTCCTATCTCCGGCATCCGGATGGATTCCTGCGGGTTAGGCAGAAAGCTGACGAACCTTCTCGTTGAGGTCGTTTACAGTTCGGATTTCCTGAATCATATCATTTTCAATGGAGATGCCAAATGCTTCTTCAATTTCACCGACAATTAAAACCATATCGATGGAATCGAACTGAAGATCTGCTACAATATCGGTGTCTCCGGTGATGACGAGATTCGGGTCAATGGTGGCTTCGCCGACTCTTTTGATGATGGAAATGATTTTTTCTAACTGTTCCATAGTATTCTCCTTTTTCAAATGCAGGTATTGATGGCTTCGCAAATTTCCTGCATGTGCTGTTTGATAAAAAAGTGGTTTCCGCTACAGCGGTTGATATGAACCGCTCCGGTTGTGAAGGCAGTCCATTTTTGGCAGGAAGCTTCCTGCACCAGACGATCCTGATCGCCATAGTAAACGGTAATGGCAGAATCAATTTTTTGCTTGCAGTCTGCCTGATACTGTTCCAGCAGCAAAAAATCGGATCGAATCATAGGCAGGAACTGTTCCTGAAAATTGGAAACTTTTAAAACCTTTCGGTCGATGGCGCCGAATTGCAGCAGCATATCACAGAACGCAGCATCTTCCGCATGAATGGAATCTGCATACAGCGTTCGGAGTGTATGGCTCATATCCGGAGCAGAAGCTGTTAAAAACAACTGGTCAACCGAAATGCCATATTGTGTTTGCAGCAGGTAGGCGGTGTGATAAGCTACAACACCGCCCATGCTGTGTCCGGTAAAGAGGATTTTCTGATCCGCATACGATTGAATGACCGCAGCCGCCTCCTGTGCAGCCGTTTCAAGAGAGCGGGAATACGGTTCTTGGATTCTGCCGCATCGCCCTGCCATTTGAAAGGGGTAGACCTCCATTTGGTCGGAAATATATTTCGTCCAGGGTGCATAAGCATAAGGACTGCCGCCGGCGCAATGAAAGCAGAACAACCTTGCAGCCGGCGCAGGAGTGGTTTTGGTAAAACAGAAATAATGTTCTGCTGCGGAATTATTTTCCATACTTTTCTGCATAGTATTTCTTGACGTCTGCTACGGTTGCATTTTCATTGTCGTACATTACTTCCAGTGTGCTGACAATGGCGTCCCGCAGCATGTAACGGAATTTTGTGGTAAAGATTCTGCCGCTTCCGATGAAGTCCAGCAGCATTTTGTCCGGATATTCAAATGCGCAGAGGTAGAAAACTGCTACTTCCCGAACGGACGGAATCGGAATCTGCTCGAAGTCCAGACCGCCCTTCTTAGAAGAGGAACCCGGCAGATAGGAGATGCAGAACTGCATGTTGTCATAGAAGTCGAACGTTGTATGAATGTTGGACATTGCCTTGGAATGCTTCTGTACGGAAGTACCCAGCTGTTCATACAGGTTGTCGCTGTCCGTTAACTGGAGTCTGTGGAAAGCAGAATGTGCGAAGAATCCAACGGTATTCAAGTATTTATTGGAACGGCAAGCACTGGTTGCGCCGATTGCAACATCGCTTTCTCCGATTACAACATCCAAGCCAACGTGGTAAGCAAGCAGAATAACTTGGAAAACACTGGTCTTTTTTACAGCTGCAATCTTAGAAGCTTTGCTGATGTCAATGCTGAAGGACAAGTCCTCGCTGGAACCTGGTTCCCCGATGGTTGCCTTGCTCAGATCAATTTTCTGATAGCCATCGAATTCATTCTTCCAGAATTCCAATTCCTTCTGTCCTTTTTCGCTGAACTTGAAGGTACGTTCTTCTTCCAAATAATCCAGGTAGGAACCGGATGGAACAGTTTCTGCATTCGGATTCATGTAGTACTTGAAGATCTGTCCCATGATAATGCCCAGGGATGCGCCGTCGCCGACCCAGTGATGCGTTACAACTACGAAGAAATAGTCATCTTCTGCCAGGCGAATGAGGAACGGATGAGCACTGATGTTGTGGTAGCAGTCAATATACTGCTGCATAATTTCCGTTGCTTTTGCAATGGCATTGTTGTATTTTTCTTCCGGGGTATTGCCTTCCGCATCAAATACATCCAGATGGAATTTGTAGTTGGTTACAATTTTCTGCATGTAGGAATACTTGCCTTTTTGTACAGCAACAATACGAAGCATTTCATTTTCGTCGAAGATACGCTGTAAGCTTTTTTCCATTCTGTCGGTATCAATCTTCATACGAATCCGGAATGCAGAGCCGAGGTTGGCAAAGCCCTTCTTTTCGCCGGCAATTTCGCAGTTCATTTCGCCGTTATAGAACATGAAGTTTTGCATAAAGCCAAGTTCAAACTCTTCATTTCCGTTTTTGTCTTTGTAAAATGTAAACTGATCCATGTGATTCTCTGCCTTTCAATGTTTTATTTTTTATAATTGATACAAGTTCGATTTCGGGCAGTCAACTTATTTGCCTGCTGTATGTCAGGACATTGCTGCTGACTGCTGTTTTTTGGACTTGTATGCTCCACCAAATACTTTTTTTCTGCTTCGGTACATGCCAATTATGTAGAGCAGAACGGAAAAAGCGAGCACCAATGCAATGTCCGGGAGGGCATCTGCCAGAGAGCCGCTTTTCTGAACGGTTTCGATTGCGTGTGTAATCCACCGCTGCGGAGAAAACTGACCGATTACCCGGAATGCCTTCGGCATATAATCAAATGGGAAGAACAAACCGGAGAAGAAGGAGAGAATCTCCAGCGGATAGGTTGCTGCTGCTTCCAATCCGCTTTCTGTCTGTACGAAAGAAGTTGCACAGAAATAGACGCTGACAGAAAGCACATTAACCAGACTGATCAAAAGCAAATAATCCAGCGGATGCCGCATGCCAAAGTCAAAGTCCAAAATCCAGGCGGTCAGGAAATACAAAGTAGTTCCGATTGCGGAAAGGATGAGGTAGACAATGGTAATGGCACCGTAATAGGCAGTCGGTTTGACACCGCTGAGCAGGATACGATCTTTCAGTTTTCGTTTCCGATCCAGCAGAATCATTGCACCAAAAATACTGCCGCTTTCCAAAAATTTAAACAGCATAAACGGTGCGGTGCTGTTTAAGTTATGAGCATGTTTGGTTGCAGAATTGACTGAAGTAATGGATGCAGAGGGAACGTCTGCTGCATTTGCAATGGCAAGTTCCAGAGCACCAGATACTTCTGTATTGCCTGCACTGAAGATGCAGGGAACGTCCAGATTGGTTGCAGGGTCAGTTTCGATAACAACTGCTGCATCAATGACACCACTGACCAAAGAGGAAGCAATATCGTCCTCTGCTACATCCTGCAATTGAATGCCCTCCATATCTCGGATGGTATCTTCTATGGCGGTGTGGTCTGTTTTATTGATGACTGCAACAGAATGTACTTCGTTGTAGGCAAGCAGAACAGACATCACCAAAAACAGCACAACAGGGAGCAGCGTAATGGCACTGAGAAAGCCTTTGTTGCGCAGAAAAAGCCGAAAGAAATTGGAAAGAATGGTTTTCATAGGGCGTTATACTCCTTTGTTGCGTCTCAGAAAAAGTGTTTGCAGTTTATATTTTGCAGACTTTGACGTGAGCATCCAGTTGACGCACAACAAAACAATGGACAGCAGCAGCAATGCAAGCAGACAATTGCGAGTTGTGTGATCAACTGTTCCGTTGTAAAGTTTGGTAATGCTCTCATTTGCCCAGTAAACCGGACTTAATTTGATGAGATGCTTTACAACAGGGATTTTTTTCAGCAGATAAACTGGTGTGACAGCGCCGCCCAAATAGCTGCTGAAGAGTACGATTTCACAAAAGGTGAGGTACGATAGGGTTTCGTTTTTGATGATGACACCAACCACCGAACCAACAGCAAGACTGAAGACCAGAATAGCGGTAAAGACAAGCAGAATGAGAAAGGCGTTATTTGACCAGTCAATGTCGAAGATGGCAGTGGCAATGGGGAGTGCAATCGCCATTTGAAGAATGCCGCAAAGGAACCCACACAGAAGCTTGCTGCCCAGAATCGGAAGTTTTCCAGCTCTGGAAAGATACATACGATCCAGCGTCTGTGAGGAGAAATCTTTTCCATAGGAATTTGAAACAAACGATCCCATGAACATAATAGCAAATACCATGCCAATGAATGTGTAATACACATCAGAATTGGTTTTCTTGACATCCAGCTGAATGCTCTGCACAAAGTTGGGGCTGTCCGTCGGAGTGTTGGTAAGCTGCGTAAACAGGGAACGAATGATATCTCCGCCGTACGGTTCGTTAAATGTGGAGCGGAAGTAATCAAAGCCATCGGCTTCCAGTTTGATTACGGCAACTGCCTCACTGCGTTCTACCTGCTTTTGTGCTTCTGTGTAATCGTCCGTCTGTTCAAAGACAGCACCGGTTTTTTCTGCAATCTGCGCAGAAACCTGATCAAATGTTTCTAGAATTTCCGGTGTTGGTTCCGCTTCATAGTATAAAACTTTACAATCGTCAAAAGTTCCAAAGTTTCCGTCCATATAGCTGCGCATGGAGAGTCCGAAGATTAAGATAATCAGCAACGGAAGCAGCGTGACGATGGAAAGCAGAACCGGATTGGAAAGAACCAGTCGGAAATCTTTTTTTAATAATGCAAAAAACACAGCTATCACCTCACGCCTGACTGTCTCGGAGCGTTTTTCCGGTTATTTCCAGGAACATCTCTTCCAGAGAAGGTGCTGTGGTGGAAATATCGGAAATATGCAGCTGATGCTCGGCGGCAATTTGGATCACTGCATCAATGACCGGTTCCTTTTCGTTGAAGTGAATTTTGATAGCATTTCCGCTTACTTCTACCTTGGAAACGCCGGAACAGTTCCGGATGGCATCCAGTACAGGCTGTGTGACAGCTGTAATATCTTTGCAGGTCACAGTGAGCAGGATATTTTGATCCATGTAAGCGCTGATTTCCTGCTTGGTGCCGGATGTAATGACAACACCGTGATCCACGACTGTCATTTTGCTACAGATCTCTTCAATTTCCGGCATGTAGTGGGAGGTGTACAGGATGCTGGCACCGGCTTCATTCAGCTTTTTTACATTTTCCAGGATGCGGTTTCTGGACTGTGGGTCAATGCCGACAGTTGGCTCATCCATGATGATAAGTTTGGGTTCGTGCACAATGCCGCAGGCGAGGTTTAGTCTGCGCTTCATACCGCCTGAAAATGTGCCAGATTTCTTGTTGCGTACATCAATCAATCCAACAAAGTCCAGCGCTTTTTCCACTTTCTCCTGGATGTTTTTGGTGCCATACAGGGAACAGAAAAACTTTACATTCTGTTCGGCGGTCAGTTCGTCATAAACGGCAATTTCCTGTGGAACATAGCCGATATATCGCCGCCATTCCTTGAGGTGATAGCGTTCTTCAAAAATCACTTCACCGGAATCATAGGGCACCAATCCGAGCATACAGCCGATGGATGTGCTCTTTCCGGCACCGTTTGGACCGAGAATTCCGTGAATTTCTCCTTGCTCCACAGCCATGGAAAGCCCGTTGACCGCCTGTACATCCTTGAATCTTTTTTTGAGTTGCCGAACTTCTAAAATATGCATCTTCTTCCCCTACCCAAATGATTGAAATTGCGCCTTTTTGGTTAGAAAAGGCTAACACGATTCCGAAAATAAAGAGTTAGTATTTGCTAACTCTATGCGACTCTATTTTAGCATGTTCCCTATGGATTGTCAAGCAATTGATTGGAAAAAACAGGAAATCTTCGGATTTTGCACAAGTTGACAATAAGCTTTTTCAATTTGTTATATAATACCGTTATTTTCCATAAACCTCAATTTTTTCTGAAAAATCTATTGAAAGAAAAGAAAACGTGTGTTAAAATAAATAGGGAATTGCAAGAATCGCAATTATTTTTTTGAGCATAGCTTAGTCTCAACTAACTTTCGGGAAGGGGCAATCGCAGGAAAAGGTGCCGGTCAGCAGTATGCCCATGAATTAGTTTCGGCTAACTTTATAACGGAGAGGAATGCGGAAAAAATGGGGGTTTTGTACCTGGTAACGCTGTCGGAAACCGATTGCGTAGATGCAGCATATTTTCGGTATCTTCCAAAGGAGCGCATGCAAAAACTTTACCGATATCGAAAACCAATGGATCAGCTGCGTTGTTTGGCTGCTGGTTTGGCGGTTTGTGCTGCCGCAGCAGATTGGCTGCAAGTGCCGCATGAACAAGTGCAGCTTGTAACAGCAGAGGGAACTGCTCCCTTCGCCAAAGTGCACGGCAGAAAACTCTCTCTTAGCATTTCACACGCCGGGCCGTTCGTGTTGGGAATGGCAGATGATACACCTTGCGGTGTAGATACCGAGGAAATCCGTACAGATCGCAATTGGATGCCAATTGCAAAGTCCTTTTTTCACGAGCAGGAGACAGCAGCATTGCTTGCTGAGTCGGATTTCGCTGCACAAACGGATTCCTTTTATCGGTTTTGGACGATGAAAGAAGCGTACTTGAAATATCGTGGAACCGGATTGCAGAAGGCGCTTTCCTCTTTTTGGATTAATTTTTGTGGAAAAGATGCCAGCGTGCAGGAGATGGACGGAACAGATACCAGCGGTTTGCTGTGCAGGAGTTTTTATCATGCTGGAAACTGGTGCGCTGTGATATCGGAAAGTGGCATGCCGCAAGTGAAAACCGTTTCTTACCAGACGTTGGTAAAACAATTTCAGAAAGGAACAAGTAACTGATATGGGAGAAAACAAAAAAAATGTATTTCTTTTTCCGGGGAATGGCATTCATCAGAAAAACATGCTGCGCATTCTCTCGCAGGCACATCCGTTTTTTGAGAAGCGACTAAAAGAACTGGAAGCATGCGCCAGACAATTCTGTGAAATTCCTTTACTGGAAGAAGAAAAAGAGGATGAAATCATCAATCAGATTCGGGTATTTGCATCAGAAGTTGCCATTTCAGAATTTTGGGAAAAGGCTGGCTGTTGTGCCGATTATTCCATTGGGCACAGTTTGGGGGAATATGCAGCAGCAGTATTCTGCGGCATTCTGACAGAAGCAGATGCCATATATCTTTTGAGCGAACGAGGCAAGCACATTCACGAGGAAACGCCGCATGCCACAGCGATTTCGGAAACCAGTGCGGAAGATATTCTGGAGCTTGCAGCATCGTGTGGGATCACACTGGAACTTTCTGCCTGCAATGCACCGGAAATTGTAACGGTTTGCGGAAAGACGGAAGATATTGCAAGGATGGTGCAGATCTGCAAGACAAAGAAGATTCGCTTTGGCGTGATTAACAAGTTCCATGGTGCACATTATTCCGGACTCAGGCAGGATGCGGAAAAGTTTGCCGCCATTACGCAGACTGTTTCGTTCCATACCCCTATAAAAACGATGATTCAAACCATTTATCCAAAAGATGATACGATTACCCCATCGGATTCCCGGTATTGGTCGGAACATCTCTGCAATAGCGTGCAGTTCCGAGATGCCTTGCTGCAACTGCCGAAGAATGCATCCTATCGCCTGCTGGATATGGGAATTTCTCCGGTGCTGTTGGGTCCGGCACAGAAAACGCTTGGAACAGAACATTGTGTTTACATTCCGACCGTACGCGCCGGGAGAAATTATAAGCAGCAAATTCAAAATGCCGTGCAGCTGTTGGCGGAATCAGGCGTCACAATGCATACGCACTTTTTACAGGAAAATGAAACGGAGGAATGACCCATGCAGAATAAAATTGCTGTTATTGGAATGAGTTTCCAGTATCCCTATCTTCATACGCCAGAGGAATTTGCAGCGCATCTTTCCAAAGGCACGTTCCTTTCCAATGACGGCTGGAAAGAGCGTGGCGCCCTGCTGCATCTTCCGGATTATCAGAAGATCATCGGAAAAGTTCCGCTGATTACGGGAATTGAATATTTTGACCATAAGTTTTTTGGCATCACGCAAAAGGAAGCTATGGAAATGACGCCGGAGATGAAGCTGGCGCTGACGCATGCAGCACTTGCTGTGTATGATGCGGGATATTCCTTGCAGGAACTGCGTGGCAGAGACTGCGGTATGGTGCTTGCAAGTTCATCCACGGCTGCGGATTACCGAAATCTGACCAGCAAGGGCAATACGGTTGCTTATCTCAATACCAGAGAGTCGATGATCGGCGGAAAACTTTCCTATTATTTTGATCTCAATGGGCCTATTTTCAGTGTGGATTCCACTTGTTCCTCTTCTCTGCTTGCCGTGACGCAGGCAGCTGATGTGTTAAACAGCGGGCAGGCAGATTGGATGCTTGCCGGTGGAGTACAGCTCTTCTTGCCGCAGGATGAAAAGCGGGCACATGAACTGCTTCTGGGGATTGAGTGTGCCAAGTCTGATTATATTCCATTTGACGAAGCAGCAGACGGTTTGATTCTGGGAGAAGGCGCTGGTTTCGTTTTGCTGAAACGGTATGAGGATGCCGTACGGGATCATGATTCCATTTATGGCGTGATTTCCGGATATGGACTGAGCGGAACGAGATATGCACACCGGGCTTCTCCGTATGCGCCGGATGGTGCTTCGCAGAGCAGAGCCATTGTGCGTGCTTGGAAGATGGCAGGCATTACGGCAGATGACATTACTGAAATTGAAGCGCATGGTTCCGCAACAGAACTGGGAGATCAAAATGAAGTGGAAGGTCTGCGTATTGCCCTGCAAGACCGCAAGAAGGAAACAGATGTGCTCTTGAGCAGTGTAAAGTCCAACATTGGACATACTGCACAGGCTGCCGGTATTACGGGTCTGGTCAAGGTACTGGTTGGCTTTTCAACCAATACCGCCTATCCGATTGCAAACTTCCAAGCGCCGAAAAAAAGCATCGATTATGCAGACGCACATTTGAAGCCGCTTGGCACACTGCATCATTTTGATCCGGCAGAAAAGCGAGTTGCCGGTATCAATAGCTATGGACTAAATGCCTTGAATGTGCATGTTGTCATGGAGCAGTACCGCAATCCTGAAACCACTGCGGGAGCACTGGATCCACTCAATCATGTTTTGAAACTCAGTGCTAAGACGGAATCTGCATTTGCTGCTTATGTGCAGGCGCTTGCAGCGGCATTGGAGCAGGAAAATGAGAACCTGAATGATCTCATCTATACGCTGAATACTGGGCGAGATGATTTCCGGTATCGTGCAGCGGTTACTTTTGAGGATCGGGAAACGTTACGTCAGGCACTGCAAACTGTTGCGTGTCAGGATTTCGGAGAAACGGAAGAGGAAGCGTTGGTTTCCGTTTATAGCAAGGAAGTACAGGCACAGTATCCGGATCAGCAGGATGCGGCATCACTTGCAGCTGTCTTGCTTCGGGCAGGACGCAAAGTTGATTTTGCAGATTATTACCAAGCAACAGCATTCCGAAGAATTCATACCGTTCCGTATCAATTTGATCCAATCTACAACTGGATTTGGGAAAAGCAGGAGCTGGAAGAAGAAGCTTCTCCAGCAGCAGAAACAGCAGGCATTTCCAAGCAAGAAGTGCACGACACTCTAAAACAGATCTGGCAGCAGGTACTGGAATCGGAAGAGGACATTCCGGATGAGGATTCATTCTTTGAACTGGGCGGCAATTCGATGGTAGCTTCCTTGCTGATTGAATCTGTAAATGACAAGTTTGACTGTGGATTTGAATTCAGTGATATTTATACCTACAACACGCTTGCACAGATGACCGATTTTGTATTGGAAAAGTGCGGCAATGGGGAAGCATCAGAAGAACCGGCTGCAACATCAGAGCCGGATGCAGCAGAAGCGAAGCGCGCAGAAGTGCACGATGCTCTGAAACAGATCTGGCAGCAGGTACTGGAATCGGAAGAGGACATTCCGGATGAGGATTCATTCTTTGAACTGGGCGGCAATTCGATGGTAGCTTCCTTGCTGATTGAATCTGTAAATGATAAGTTTGACTGTGGATTTGAATTCAGTGATATTTATACCTACAACACGCTTGCACAGATGACCGATTTTGTATTGGAAAAGTGCGGCAATGGGGAAGCATCAGAAGAACCGGCTGCAACATCAGAGCCGGATGCAGCAGAAGCGAAGCGCGCAGAAGTGCACGATGCTCTGAAACAGATCTGGCAGCAGGTACTGGAATCGGAAGAGGACATTCCGGATGAGGATTCATTCTTTGAACTGGGCGGAAACTCCATGGTAGCTTCCTTGCTGATTGAATCTGTAAATGACAAGTTTGACTGTGGATTTGAGTTCAGTGATATTTATACCTACAACACGCTTGCACAGATGACCGATTTTGTTGTGGAAGCCATGAAAAAAGGGGAGCAGCATGAATAAGAAATACAAATGGTTTCAATTTTTTCAGGAAAAAGAAGATGCAGCCTATAATTTCTTTTGCTTTCCGCATGCGGGAGCAGGCGCTAGTATTTATGCAACCTGGGGGAAAGTCGTACCAAAATCGTTTGGCTTTTTTCCGGTGCAGTATCCCATGCGGGAAAATAGGCGGGCAGAACCTATGCCGTCTGATCTGAAAGAATTGGCGGCACAGCTTGCTGCCGATCATGCAGATCTGTTTCAGTCGAAACCCTGTATCTTTTTTGGACACTGTTTTGGCGCATTGGTTGCCTATGAAACAGCACAAGTTTTACGGAATCAGTATCATTGCGATGTTCGCATGCTGGTTCCAGCCAGCGCAATTTCTCCTCGTAAGCTGGAGGGAACTGCTTCCCTGGATGCAATGAGCCGGGAAGAACTGGTGGAGTTTTTTGTGAATCTAGGCTATATCACACCGGAAGTGGCACAGAACAAGATGTATACGGATTTTTTCATTCCGGCGTTGAAAACAGATTATAAATTGGTGTATCAATATGATCCAACAATGGACAGCAAACTCACCAGTTGGATTTATGCACCATATGGAAACCAGGATCCCAATGTATCTCCAGAGGAGATTGCAACGTGGGATACGGTTACAACAGGAAAAATGGTGCTGCGTGCATATGACGGCGGACATTTTTTCCTGAATGATGCAAATTTAGCAGTCCTGTTCCGTGAAGTGGAAGAGATGGTACAGGATTTTTGAAAGCAGGGATTGGCACAATGGAACAGATGACGCCTTTTATCAACTATGCCAAGCATGTTTCTGCGCATGGCTATAAACTGGTTTGCCTGCATCATGCAGGCGCCGGTGCAAGTGCTTATCTCAAATGGCAGAACGTATTCGGCGATCACCTGGAAGTACTGCCTGTGCAACTGCCGGGACATGAAACCAGAATGCGGGAGCAGCCCTTTTCCAGCTGCACAGAAGCAACCGATGCTGTGGTTCAGGCATTGCAGCCGTATTTGGAAACAGGACGGTTTTCTATTTTTGGGCACAGCATGGGCGGTATTCTGGCATATGAAGCCGCGAAGAAATGGATTCGAATGGGCTTGCGTCCGGATGTTTGTTTTATCTCCTCCACTTATGTGGAAGATATGACAAATGTGCCGTTTTCCATTGATTTAGATGATGCTGCCTTTCTGGAGCGAGTACGTCAATACGGTGGTGTGGGGGAAGCAGGCAGCGTGCTGGATACGCCGGGCCTTCGGGAAACTTTTCTACGCATTCTGCGATCGGATTTCAATCTTTCAGAAAGCTATGTACATGATGGAAAAAAACTGGATTGTCCGATTGTATGCTTCTACGGAGATCAGGATCCAATGGTACGCTATGAAGATTTGCTTTCCTGGAAAGATTATACCAGTTATGAAACACCTCCAATTTATTGCTATCATGGCGGGCACTTTTTCCTGGATGCACATTTGCAGGAAATTGCGGATGTGATTCAAACCAACATACAAAAATACAAGGATTGAGGATGGGATGTTAGGATGAAGATTTACTGTATTCCCGGTGGGGGCACTCCAGCGTCGGTGTTTTTTCAGTGGGTGCCGCTACTGAAAGGAAAAGCAACCGTTCGCACGCTGGATTATGCGAGAACGTTTTCGGATCAATCCACGCCTTCGGTGCAGGGAATTGCTGCAAAACTATATGAGAAGATACAGGCGGAGCTGGATGAAGCGGAAGATTATATGCTGCTGAGTTCCTGTACAGGGACATTGATTGCATATGAGCTGTATCAGCAAATTGCAGCACACCAGAAAAGACTGCCGCAATATGTGGTTGCTGTTTCGGCATTTTCTCCGGCAACTGCCTATTATCAGGGAAATCGCTATCTTTGTGCGGAAAATCGGGCACATATTACCGGGATTTACCGGGCGCTGTTTGATCCTTCTCTTTTCTTGGATCCGGATCACTCGGCGCAGGTTTGCGCAGATTGGCTGCTTGCACAGAATCAAGATCCCAGTCTCACTGCGACTGTTCTTCCACCGAAAACGGTGTTGGGAGCGTCGTGCACCTATGAGCAGGAAATGATGCTGCAATTTGCAAACAGCACCATTACCATGCTGACATTTGACTGGTACATTGCTTCTGCGTATGCGTTTGATGCGGATGCCAATCGGTCAATTGCATCAAAATTGGTGGTTCTGCACGGAACAGAGGATGCATTGGTATCGACTGCGGATGCGAAAGCTTGGGAGTCGCTTGCGGCAGGTGGAATGCAGCTGATCGAAATTCCGGGAGATCATAATATCATTACCAATCAAACCCATGCTTGTATGGAACAGATTTTAAAGCTTTTATCGTAAAAGAAAGGGATGGCACTTATGGAAGCAAGAGATCGTATGATTCAGATTATGGCAAAGTTATGGAGACGTATTTTCCCGGGACAGGAAATTACAAGAACATCCAATTTTTTTGAATTGGGTGGAACTTCTTTGAATGCAGTGCTTTTTTCTTCTTCTCTGCATCATGAAACTGGGATTGCACTGGGTTTGGATGCAATCTACCAGTATCCGACTTTGGAGGAACTCGCTGATGCAGCGGTGCAGTAAGTTCTGGAAAAAGAAAAAGGCTTTGAGAAAGAGAGAAGCACTATGAATGCAACAGACCTTTATTTTCTGAATGATGTGCAGTATGCCTTTCTGATTGGGCGGCAGTCCAATGCAGAGCTTTGTCAGGTATCCTGTCATGTTCTGATTCAGTATCATGCCAAATCAATAGATGTAGAGCGGTTTCGTGCGGCATGGCAGGCGCTTGCTGCACGGCATATTGTACTGCAAACGAGAATTTTTTCAGATGGTGCAGTTTCCTTTGCGGAGCACCATACTGCGGATTCTTTTTTTCGGTATCAGGACTTTACCGGAGAATCAGATCCGGAAGCATGTGGAAAAGCTTATCTTGCACAGTTGGAAAGCAGACAGATGGATTTGGAGCACGGAGAATTGGCGGTGCTGCATCTGCTGCACATGGATGCTTCGCATGATCAGCTGATTTTGGAAACAGACTGTGCCGCATTTGACATCACCAGTGCACAGATTTTTTTGCAGGATCTGGCAAGGCTGTATGCAGGAGTCGATTTGCCGGAGTTGCCTGCTGCATTTCATCCTTATGAAAATGATGCGCTTCCACGGCCGTCCCGCGCCAAAAAGGCAGAAGATCGGCAATACTGGATGGAGAAAATCCAGCATATGGAGGGAACTCCCTTCCAGGAACAAGCCGCAGTTGGAACGCTTTCGGTTCCTGCATCGTATAGCAGTCATTCAGCTGTTTTGCCGACAGAACAGGTAGCTTTCTTGGAGCGTTTTGCAGCAGATGCTGCAACCAATCTGCAAATGGTTCTGCTGACGCTGTTTGTGCGTGCGATTGCAAAAACCGTACAAAAGGAGCAGTTCCTTTTGAATATTCCGGTTTTGGATCGCAGCAATGTGGATGCTGCCTATCGAGATACGGCGGCTGATTATACGGTAATTTTGATGTTTGCAGTAGATCATGCGACAGAGCAGGATTTTCGGGCACAGCTATGCGCCTTGTCCAAACAATATCAGGAGGATTTGGCGCACGCTTCGTTCAGCGGCATCAACGTGCAGCAGCGGCTTGCTGAAGCACGGCAGCAAACTGTCATCAATGGAAATGTGACCTTTTCTTCTCATATTGACCGGGATCTTGCGGATCCGGTCATTCGACAGTGCTTTGGTACCTGCTGTGGGGTGCATACGGAAACACCCAATGTGGTGATGGATGGAGAGTTCTTCCGGGTGAATGGAAGTATCCTGATGAATCTGGTTACCCCTGACCAGTATTTGCCGATACAGACCGAGGAGACTTTGCTGGCATACATGTTGGAAGAAGTCAATATGCTTGCCGATTATGAAAATCAATAAGGAGAGAACCGGATTATGGAAAAAAACATGCAATTGACCGATCTGCAAAAAACATACTGCCTGGGGATGCATCCTGCTTCTTTTTTAGGGGGGAAGTATCCATTCCTGTATGTTTCCACGAAAATTTCGCAGTTTGAAAAAGAACGGTTTGACCGGGCGTTGGATGCCGTTGTGCGCAACAATACGCTGCTGCACTGCCAGTTGCATACGGAAACAGAGTGGGTGAAAGCAGGCTTGCTGGATGAAAAAGTTGTAGCAGAAAGCGGTGCGGCATTAACCGAGCAGATCTGTCAGGCAAATGGCGTGGATCCAAAGGACTGTACCATTCGTGTGCGGATTCATGAGCATCCGGATCATACCGCAGAGGTGCATTTTCAGATCAGCGGTTTGCTCATAGATGGAATGAGCTGGGATTTGTTCCTGGCACAGCTGCGGGATGCTTACAACGGAAAGCCACTTTGCCAGACGGTTGATTTTGCAGATTATGCAGAGCGGCTCCGGCAGGAGAAGGCTTCTGCTTCGCATGCACAGAATTGGGCGGCTGTCAAGCAGCTGTATGATACCTTTGAACCGGATGCATGCGCTATGCCGACAAAATCAGACCCCTTTCAACCGGCAGAGCGGCACAATGCCTGCGTTTGCAAGGAGATTGGCAGTTCCTTGTACCAAGAGCTTGCAGCGTTTGCCAAAACGTTGCAGACAACACCGTTTTTGCTGCTGCTGACGCTTTTCAGTAAGGTAATTGCCAGATATTCCGGTGCGCAGAACTTTTTCCTGAATGTTCCTTGTTCCGCTCGATTTCGGGATATGGAAGGCATGGAGAACAGTGTGGGACTGTTTTCCAATTACCTGTATTTTCCGGTTGCAATAGAACCGGAAGCAGATGTGGAAACACTTGTTCAAAGAAATGCTGCAACTATGTCGGTTGTTCAAAAAGCAAGGTTCCTTTCCGGTTCTGAAACCGTACAGCTGACCAAACCGGAGCAGGTCAATTATTCTAGAAACATCATTTTTACCATGCTGCCGTTTGGAGACGATCAGCCGGGAGCGGACTTTATCAAGACCAATTGGCGGATTCACACCAATCAGGCACTGCTGGAGACCCACATCTTGCTGCTCCATGGAGTTCCGAGTATTTCCATCAATTATCCGAAAGAACTGTTTGATGCTGGGGTGGTGGAAGAACTGGCAGAGATGTTCCTGCTTGCCATTCGAGATACCTTGAAGAGCAAGGGGAAAAATAGAACCTTGGCACTTCCCCAAAAAATACAAGCGATCATAGAGGCAGTAAACAACAATCAGAAGCCGTTGATAGAATCGACCATCAATGATGTTTTGCTGTATGCCTTTTCACAGTATGCAGACCGAACGGCCTGCATCTATAAAGAACAATCCTATTCCTATGCAGAAGTATACCGCAGATCCAGCATCTTGGGAGAACTGCTGCAAAAGGAGACGGGGACAGTTGCCATTTTCCTGCCGAAGTCTTTGGGACAGTTTGTTTCAGCTTATGCAACGCTGCTTTCCGGCAGAGCCTATATGCCGCTGGATATTGAACTATCCGCTTCCGGCATTGCCCACTGTTTGCAGCAAACGGATAGCCGGACTATCATCACTTGTGCAGCGCTGCAACAGAAGCTTCCGGATTGTCCCAATCAGACGGTGCTTGTTCTGGAGGAAATCGATTGGAATGCAGTGCCGCACTTTACACCACATCAAACAGACAGCAGGGACGTCCATATTCTGATCAATACATCAGGTACGACGGGATACCCCAAAAGTGTTATGCTGAGAGATCAGGGACTTATCAACTGTCTGGAGTATACCCACCAGATCTTTGATTTCCAGGAAGGGGATAAGCTGTTTGCCATTACCAATTTCTGTCACGATATGGCAATCTTTGATACCATTGGATATTTCTTCTTCGGTGGATGTGCAGTCATTCCGGATGAGCAGCAGGCAATGGATCCGGGTGCGTGGATTTCCCTTATGCAGGAGAATCAAATTGCAATTTGGCAGTCGGTACCTTCTTTTATGGAAATGTTGATGCTGCATCTTCGTGCCAACCAGATTCCTGCCACGGATCTTTCTTTGAAACGTGTGCTGCATGGTGGGGAAACGCTGAAAGCTGGCGTGGCTGAATTCCTGTATCAGACATTTCCCAATGTGACAGTTTATAATGTAGGAGGGCCTTCTGAGACCACCATTTGGAACATTCAGCATCGGGTGACAGAAGCCGATTTGCAAAACGATTGCATTCCATATGGTGCGCCGCTGCCCAATACACAGTATCATATTTTGGATCAAAATTTAGAAGAATGCCCAATTGGGGTAAGCGGAACCATGTATGTTACAGGAATTGGACTAGCTGCCGGTTATAAAGGCAACCCTGAAGAAACGGCAAAGAGATTTATCGAATGGAATGGCATGCGGTGTTATAACACGGGCGATATGGGAAGCAGATTGCCGAATGGAGAATTGCTCTTTCTGGGAAGAACGGATTTTCAGGTAAAAATTCACGGCAAGCGAATTGAGCTGTCCGGAATTGAATGCATTCTGGAACAGCAGGAAGATCTTTACCACGCAGCAGTGGTTTACCTTCCTGAGCAGGAGCTGCTTGCAGCGGTGTATGTTGCCAAGCGTGAGATTCCAGCCAGTGAACTGTATGCGTATTTGAAAACAGAATTGCCGGAGTATATGATTCCAAAGACATTTGTAAGAGTGGATCAGATGCCGCTGACGCATAATGGAAAGCATGATAGAACGAAACTGGCAGAGATTATTCTCCAGCATGTGCAGGAAGAGACACCGGCTCCTGCTGCGGAGCGGACGGATTGCAGTGCGGAACGTCTTGCTATTTTGGAATTGTTTGAAGATGAGCTGGACTGCGAGATTCCGGATGAGTCCGTCAACTTTTATGAAATGGGTGGAAATTCTCTGTCTGCGGTTAAGCTTTCTGCTAAGTTGAAGCGTGTACTTGGAAAAGAAGTATCCGTCTTTCAGATCATCAGCAGTGCAACATTGAAAGATTGCATCGATGCTATGCTGTAAAAAGGAGGAGGAGCCGGATGGCAGACAGAAGAATGAACCAGGAAGAAATTATGCAGGTAATTCCGCACCGTCCTCCTTTTCTGTTGATCGATGAAGTGGTAGCAATGGAAGTCGGTGTCAGCGTACAGGCAAAAAGAACCATTCGGGCAGATGACTTCTGGTTTCAGGGGCATGCACCAGTTACGCCAGGCGTTTTAATTGTAGAGATGTTGGCGCAGGCAGGTGCAGTTTGCCTGCTTTCCCAGCCGGAGCTAAGCGGAAAACTCAGTTTGTTCGGTGGAATCGATAAGGCCAATTTCTACCGTGCGGTTGTTCCGGGGGATCAATTGGATCTTTTTGTAAAAGTGCGCTGGAAGAAAGGAACCATTGGCATTGCAGCAGCAGAAGCTTTTGTCGGAAAAGAGCATGCAGTATCGTGCGAGATTTGTTTTGTAGTGGTTGATCCGACGGAATCTTAACCATCGGTTTGAAAAAAAGAGAAAAACGGACATACAGCCTCTCGGATGAGGAATGGTTGTATGTCCGTTTTGGTTTGTTCGATTTTGACAAAAAAGTTGACAATTCATCTTGAAATATGGTATGATAGGAAAAAGGAGGCGGGTAGATGAATCGAATGAATTGGCTGGCAGGAAGTGTCGCCGCTATCCTGCTTGGCATTTGGTGCGGGAAACCAGCTGCAGCGCTTTCGGAAGCACAGCAAATGCTGCGGCTTCCCGATCGTGTGGATATGATTTTGCAGCAGCAGGACGGTTATCTGCATACCACACTGGTGGATCAGGATGGGGTGTCCTATGATCCACCGGAAACAGCTCTCCCGCAAACAGCGGAGGAGCAGCATTTGGTGCAGGCGCAAAGTTTGCCGGAATCGTATGATCTGCGGGAAGAATCCTGCGTGACTTCGGTAAAGAATCAGGGAAGTGAAGGCCTTTGCTGGGCGTTTGCTGTTTTGAGTGCCTGCGAATCGAATTTGTTGAAACAAGGTGTATCAATTCCGGAAAATTGGCTGTCGGAGAACGGAGAACTGGATCTTTCTGAAGCACATCTAGGATGGTTTCCCTATACAGAACCAACCAATTGGACGGATCTTCGTTATGGCGACTGGCTGGAACTGGATGGAAAGGGTTCCGGCGGCGGCAATGCCACGGTGGCAGCTTATGCATTGGGAAGCGGATTGGGTGCGCAATTGGAAGACAATGTTCCTTATACCGATTGGGAAGCGGGATATTCCGAATATCAGCGGTATGCATCGGCTTTTCGGCTGCATGCTTCCAATATGCTGCCGGATTCAGATGGTGCTCTGGATGCGGAATCCATTGAGACGGTAAAAAGATGGATTCTGGAAGACGGCGGAGTCTATGCCTCATATTACTCCGGCGGTGTCCTGTCAGACGATTTTGCCTATTATCAAACCAAACGAATTGGGCATGACTATGCCAGCCATGCCATTACAATTGTCGGATGGGACGATCAGTTTGACCGCAGCCATTTCCGTGCCGCCGCTATGCCGGAGGAAAACGGTGCCTGGCTTTGCAAAAACAGCTGGGGTCCGGATGTTATGGACAACGGATATTTCTGGATGTCCTATGAAGAAACAACTCTGGGAGAGTTTACACAATTTCAAATGCAGCCGGCTTCTGCAACGGAGCAGGTCTATCAATATGATGGAATTGGTTCCATGAGCGCATTTAGCATGGATGCAGTTTCCAACATTTTTACAGCAGAAACAGACGGCAGTTTAACAGAGCTTTCCTTTTACAATTCAGAAGCAAACAGCAGCACGCTCTGGTATCAGGCACAAATATACTTGCTGGATGCAGATGCCAATTCTCCGGAGGACGGAACGCTGGCAGCAGAAACAGAAGGTACGGTGTTTTATCATGGAATGAAAACCATTTCCTTCCCGAAACCGGTTTCGCTTCAAAAAGGGCAGCGGTTTGCTGTTGTTTTGCAGCTGCGGAATGATACGGAATCCGGCGAGACAGCCTATCAGTATATTGAACGAAATGTGGAACAGGCATCCGGATTGTCCGAGTATTTTTATGCAGCGCCGGGACAAAGTTATGTAAAGTGGGGCAATTATGGCTGGAGGGATACAACAGAGCTTACTTCCAGAGACGGCACCAAGATGGGAAATGTGGTTTTAAAGGCGGTTGTGCAGCAGGCAACAGCAGAATCGTATTCCATGAAGCAGCTGACAGAAGCTTGTGCACTGGCAGAGTCATTGGAAGATGGAACAGAATTAACTGCCTATTCAGCAGCACAGCAAATGCTGACAGCAGCAGAAAACGGCACTTGTACGCAGGAAGAAATTGATTTGGCAGCTTTACAGTTGCTGACGGATTTGGAAGCCGAAGGCGTGGTTTCCTATCCAGCACATCTCTATGATTCCATTTCAGATGCAAAGCTGGGGGATTGTAATTGGGATTCTAGTGTTACACTTTCTGATGCCACGCTGGCGCTGACCTGGTATGCACAAAGTGCAGTCAAGGATCCGATTGCCATCACCGCTCGGCAGTTTTTAGGGGCAGATGTGGATCAGGACGGCACCATTGCGCTGCGGGATGCGACATTGATTCTGACATATTATGCAGAAGCAGCGGTTGGCAATTCGGTGACTTTTGAAGAACTCCTGCAAAAGTGATCATACAGGTAAAGAAAAAGCACGTAAACCCGGAGAATATCCGAAATTACGTGCTTTTTGTACTGGTGGAGCATAGGGGGTTCGAACCCCTGACCTCCACACTGCCAGTGTGGCGCGCTCCCAACTGCGCCAATGCCCCAAAATGATTTGGAGCGGGTGACGGGAATCGAACCCGCAACCTCAGCTTGGGAAGCTGATGTTTTACCACTGAACTACACCCGCATGCTGCATTTGCTGAACCTAAAAATAAAAATGGAGCTGGAAACGTGACTTGAACACGCGACCTGCGCATTACGAATGCGCTGCTCTACCAACTGAGCTATTCCAGCGTCCTGTTTTGATTGTTTTCCTTTGCAAGCAAACAAGCCTGTTTGATGCAACACTATAATGATTATACCATATTTTCTGTAAATGTCAAGCGGAATCTTAAAAAAAATAAAAAAATCTCAAAAATAAATTGAATTTCCCGGAGAAGTATGTTATAATAGGGTTAATCTGATATTCTGATATAAAAATGTCAAAAGGAAGGAACTGCTATGAAGAAAAAAGCAATGTCTGTCATCCGTATTGTGATCGTCATTCTGATGATTTTGGTGATTGCGGTAGCGTTGGTTACCGATATCCTATTCTCCAGAAGCGAAACACCTAAAATTTTCGGCCACTATATTTATATGATGGAAACCGATGAGATGGAGCTGGCTGGTGAAACGGCGGATCCGGCTTCTGCAACAGCCGCAAAAGCTGCCGGGTCTACGACTGGTTCCATCCGGAAGAAAACAGCGGTTTTGGCAAAAGAATATAATGGTACCGATCCAATTTCCATTAACAATCCGGTGCTCTGTAAGTTGACTGTCGAAGACACGACACCGGGTCGGGACAGCGAAGGAATTGCCGTTCGCCGTATCGCAAAAATTGAACAGGATCCGGATACGGGAATTCAAATGTATTATCCGATCACCATGAAACCGGATTTGTATGGAGAAGAACCGGCTATTACCACCGATTCCATTTTGGGAAAATGTACCTATGAGAGTGATGAACTGTATGCGTTCGTTACCTTCACCACAAGCTTCAAGGGCATTCTGATCATGCTGGCGCTGCCGTGTGTCATTTTGGTTGTTCTGCTGATTGTTGCTATTGTACGGGCCAATGCAAAGGACAAGGACGAGGACATGGCATTTGAAGAGACTTATGATGAGATCTTCAATGAAGACATGTACGACGATGAATATGATGATGAAGATCTGGGTGCAACAGCGCCGCTGTATCAGTCCAATCCTGCTGCGAACATTGGCGATACCACTTCCTTGCAGCGGAAGAAGTCTTCCATTGCACAGAACTTTGAACGCAAGGCAGTGAATCCGAATTCTCCGTATCAGAAAGCACGTACCATGCAGTTTAAGGCACAGCGGAATGTTCCGATTTACACAGCACCGCAGGATCAAATTACGGCAGATGAGGAAGAGTCTGGTCTGTCCAGCTCCTTTACCAATACGTTTACCAATGCACGGCAGGCAACTGCATCTCGTGCAGGCAGCGTGGAAGATCTGATGCAGGAACCGCAGCAAAGTCCGTCTGCTTATCGTGGCAGCCATGAGGCAACGTCTTCGGGTGATGTCCGCAATCTGGGCGCTCGTCCGCATGAAGCAGCTCGCTCCATGAGCAGCACCACACCAGCAGCCGAACCAGCAGCACCGGCAAAGAAACCGGCAGCACCGGCTACAACCAAACGTGCAGCACGGTATGAATCTGCTTCGGTGGATGAACTGCTTGCAATGATTGAAAACGAAAAGAATAAATTAAAGTAAGCAATTTCCATGCCTATCATACGGTCTGACAGTTTCTGTCAGGCCGTATTTGTTTGTTATACTGTTAGCTGTGGCTAACCGATAGGCTGTATAGATTGCATAAAATAATCGCATAAATCCAGAAAAACAACATAAGATAATTCTAAAAATTACGGTGCAAAGCCACCCTTTTCACAAGTTGCTTGACAAATGCAGAAGATTTTGGTATCATAAGCTTACGGTTAGATGAAACTAACCAATAGAGAAAGGTGGTGAAACAATGAGCGTCGTGGTTGTTGGCGGAAATGATCGAATGGCAACACGGTATAAGGAAATTTGTAAATCCTATGGTTGCAAGGCAAAGGTATTTACCCAGATGCCTGCAAATTTTGATAACAAGATCGGAACACCGGATCTGGCAATTCTGTTTACCAGTACGGTCTCTCATAAAATGGCAATGCGTGTGAACCAGAAAGCAGAGAAGCATCGGTTCCCGGTTGCACGGGTACATTCTTCCAGCGTGAATGCGCTGCATGCAGTTTTGTCAGAATATTGTCAGTAAGAGAAGCAGGAATGCAATCGTTGCAAACAACATCCCGAAATGGAACGCAGGAGGAAATGCATGGAACAGATTCGATCAAGCGGTTTGGAAGAACAGCTTGCCTATCATACGGCACCGGTTCTAATGGGAATCAAACCAGCCGGGCTGTTTTCTGTGGGACAGGCGCTTGGCGATACCTGGAAACAGATTCGTGCCTTTCATCAAAAGATGGCTTTCTCCGGTTTGCGCATTCGGATTTTATGCAGCTGTAAAAAACGGCTGCTGCTGTTTGTCTATCAGGAACAGCGGTTGGAAGCAGCGCTTTCTCCTTCGATTCGCACCTTACTTCGAAAAAAATTTGGTTACCGGCAGACCCAGTCTTTGGACGCAATGCTGTCGGAATTGGCAGAACACATTCAACAGTCTGCAACCTTTCCACATGAAATCGGATTGTTTCTCGGCTATCCGGTTGCAGATGTGCTGGGATTTATTGCACATCATGGGGAAGACTACTTGCTGCTGGGCTATTGGAAAGTGTATCGAAACGCCGAACAGGCAAAACAGCTGTTCTCGCAGTATGACGGCTGCCGCTCCTATTTGTGCGGACAAATGAAGCAGGGCAGGAGCTTGTATCAGGCGCTGCAAGTTGCAGAAAAAAGCAGCAATGCTTTTTGAATTTTGTAGACGGTTTGGAGTGAAACCGCCGGAAAGGATCAATTAGAATGAAAGTAGCAGTAATTTATTGGAGTGGTACCGGAAATACCGAACAGATGGCACAGGCAATTGCAGAAGGCGCTGGCGCAGATTTGTTCGCAGTTTCTGATTTCAGCGGCAAGCTGGATGCATATGATCGTGTTGCCTTTGGATGTTCCGCAATGGGCGATGAGGTATTGGAAGAATCCGAATTTGAACCGTTCTTCGCAGAAGTAGAAGGCGAACTCAGCGGCAAGACCATCGCACTGTTTGGCTCCTATGGCTGGGGCGACGGCCAGTGGATGCGGGATTGGGTAGACCGTGCCAAGGCAGACGGTGCTGTTGTATTCGGCGATGAAGGTTTGATTGTCAACGAAACACCTTCTGAGGAAGATTTGGAAAACTGCAAGCAGTTTGGTGAAAACTTCGCTAAGTAATGGTTTCCCGTTACAGCTCTTCCGTAGAGCGTAAATGCATAGATCCTCTTTGAGAAAAGGATATCCGTTTTTGGAAAGCGGATATCCTTTTTTCTTGTCTGCAATGGTTCAATCTTCACAAAACAGCCCCTTCATTTTTGTGTTTCTTTCTAAATTTATAAGAAACAGTTGAAAAAACACTAGAACTATGCTACAATAAGATGGATTATTTTTGAAACGGAGGGGTTTCATGAAGAAAAAATGGAACCGCATGCTTGCCATGCTGACTGGGTGCAGTCTGGCGGCAGGTATGTGGAGCAGTGTACAGGTGTTCGGTGCAGCTAAGCTGCCGAAGCTGGAAGCTGCCAATCAGTATACGGGCTACATGCTTTGCAATGCAGCTAGTGGAACTTATTTGACGGTGGCAAATGCACAGGCGCAGGATGGAGCGAACGTGTGTACCTACCAGGCAGATGGTGCCGCAGCGTATAATACGTGGTACCTGACGGAATTGGAGGACGGCGGCTATTCCTTGAAGTCTGCGCTGGATCAAGGACAGTATTACCTGAATTTGGAACAAGGTACGGCAATTGCGCAGACGCCTACTTTGTTTCAGTTGACAGCCCGTGCAGATGGCAGCTATCAGCTTGGCACGCAGGCAGGCACGGTACTTTCCTGCACCTCATCTGCTCTGTATGGTGCGCCTGTCGAACAGCAAGCGCCGTCTGATTCTTTGCAGGAAGCATGGATTTTGAAGCCGGTTACTGGTACATTGGTTGCCGGGGACTGGAACTGGGACAAACGCCTCAGTGGTTTGGATCTCGCCTATGTTAAACGGCTCCAGCAGATGGAAATGCAATTTGATTCGTATGTTCTGGACTTCTGGGAAATTGCCATTTGTGACACCAATGGGGACGGTGCCTTTACCTTGGCAGATGTTGTAACCTTGCAGCGGTATCTGCTGGGAGATGATACTGCTGCTTATCAGGCAGCTGTTGCCATTCCGTCCTGTACCATTTTCCCACAGATGCAGGAGCTGACCACAATAGTACAGGAAACAACTAGTGTGGAAAGCAGTACAACTACGACAACTACAACTACAACTACAACGCCTGTTACCAGTGCATTACCGGCAGAAACGACTACGACCACGACGGCACAGCCGATTACCATTGCAGATTTGCCGTCTGATTATCAGGCAGGTGCAGACTGGATTTGGGAGAACCGGATTCAAAGAGAAAATTCCACCGGTCGGCAAAATACCATTTTCGATCAGATTGTTGCTGGAAACGGAACGCTGAACTATGTGGTTCGCTGGCAGTCCTACCGACAGCTGACCCTGCAACAGCGGCAGCAGATGGAACAGATGCTTTCAGATTGTGTCAATGGCTGGACAGATTGGCTGGTTGGCTATGAGAACTGGCCGTATCAGCATGTTACAGTAAAAATTGTTGGCTGGGCGGTTCTGGATCGCAGTTGTCTGCTGGATTTGCAGGAAGATGAGGTGGCCTATGATACCTTGATGGAACCGTATGACAGCAGCGGCGATACTTCAAACGGTGTGGAGGAAATTCCAAGTACGCTGCCAAGTGCACCGGATGACATCTCCCGGTTCTATCATTTCAGCACTGGAATCGGCTACGATTATCCGAATGGTTTAGACAGCCGATTTGATATGTATCTCTGGGCAACACAGGGCTGGCCGTCTATCGGCGGATGCGGCGGAGACTGGGGACAGCGCTTATCGGATGCTGCTTACCTGAATATGCTGGACGGAACGGGTCTGCATGTATTAGAGCATGAGATCGGGCACGGTTTCGGTATGACCGACTTCTATGGCGGAGAAGGTGCATCGGATGGATTCCCGCCGGGTGGCTTCCCGGGAGGAGAAAACTCCTTGATGATGGCAGGGTCTGCAATGAAGATTACCGATTTTGATGGTTGGATGCTGCGCTATATGTGGAGCAAACTCAGCCAGGAAAGCGGACGGTTTGCATTTTAAAAAAGTATGATATAGATATTATATATAATAGTATCGGAGAACCACGTATTGTATGCGTGGTTCTCTTTTTTATGGGGGTCTCTTTCAAAAGCTGGTTGCAGGTGGGAAACAGTGCCTGAGAAAAATTCGTAAAAACAAACATAAATTAGGGTGCGCTAACTTTGAAATTAGCGGAAACTAACAAAAATCAAAATGGATTGGAAATTTTTCAAAAAAGCAATTGACTTTTCCGGACAGATGGAGTATGATAGTGGATGGTTAGAAGATGCTAACCATCGAAAAAGAATGGATCGTTCCGTTGGAACATAGAGATAGAGAGGTGAAACAGTATGATGCCTTTGACCATGGCAAGCGTTGGCGCAGAAAACGTCATTCAGAAAGTGGGCGGAAAAGCAGAAACCAGACAGTTTTTGGAAAATCTGGGTTTTGTAATTGGCGGAATTGTCATTGTTGTTTCAGAAATCGGCGGCAATATGATTGTCAATGTAAAAGATTCCCGTGTTGCAATTAGCAAGGAAATGGCGAATAAAATTATGGTATAAAACCGATGTGATACAAAACGTGCATGCGGATTGAAAAAAGTGCATGGCTGCGCCTTTACAAAAAAGGTGCCGTGTGTTGCCGGCATGCACGACCTATTTGGACATACCGGTTTCAATATGGACTGACAACGTAGAATTGTTGCAGGGAAGAAGTATGGAGAAGGAGGAAACGCAGATGAACACACTGAAGACAACTGCTGTTGGGCAGACGGTTACTGTGAAGAAGTTGCACGGTGTTGGTGCTGTTAAGCGCAGAATCATGGATATGGGCTTGACAAAAGGCACAACTGTTACCGTTCAGAAGGTAGCGCCGTTGGGTGATCCGATTGAGGTTACAGTACGTGGCTATGAACTGTCTTTGCGGAAAGCAGATGCAGAAATGATCGAAGTAGAGTAAGAGCAATAATCTGGAAAGGATGTTATGTATGGAATACAAAATTGCCCTTGCCGGCAATCCGAACTGCGGAAAAACAACGCTGTTCAATGCATTGACTGGTTCCAATCAGTTCGTTGGAAACTGGCCGGGTGTTACCGTAGAAAAGAAGGAAGGAAAGCTGAAGCGGCATAAGGATGTCATCATCACCGACTTGCCGGGTATTTACTCCCTTTCTCCGTACACCTTGGAAGAAGTAGTTGCAAGAAACTACCTGCTGTCGGAACATCCCAATGCAATCCTGAATATCATCGATGCAACCAACTTGGAGCGGAACCTGTACCTGACTACGCAGCTGGTAGAACTGGGTATTCCGGTTATCGTTGCATTGAATATGATGGATGTCGTAAAGAAGACAGGTGACCAGATTCAAGTTAAGCAACTCGAAAAAGAATTGGGTTGTAAGGTCGTAGAGATCTCCGCTTTGAAGGGCACCGGTATTACAGAAGCAGCAGACCTTGCGGTACAGGTTGCAAAGGCAGCTAAGCCGATGGTTGCACAGCATAGCTTCAGCAGTGATGTAGAAAACACCATTTCTCACATCGAAGCAGAACTGCTGCACGATGTGCCGGAAGAACGCAAGAGATGGTATGCCATCAAGGTGTTTGAACGGGATGAAAAGGTACTGGAACAGTTGAAACTGTCCGGCAGCCACAAAGATGCCATTGAAAAAGAAATCACTGCCGCAGAAGAAAAGCTGGATGATGATGCAGAGAGCATCATTACCAATGAGCGGTATCAGTACATCTCCAAGCTGATCAAGGATTGCCTGCGGAAAAAGAACAAGGGCGGTTTGACAACATCCGATAAGATCGATAAGGTAGTTACCAACCGTTGGCTGGGCTTGCCGATCTTTGCTGTGATTATGTTCCTGGTTTACTACATTTCCATGGTTACCGTCGGAAGTGCAGCAACAGACTGGGCAAACGATGGACTGTTCGGCGATGGCTGGCACTTGCTGGGCATCGGAAGCGGCTCCTATAACGATGCTGCCGAAGAATACGGCGACACCAATGCCATTATCGATGGCTATGTTGCATACTTGGGCGATGAAGGCGTTGATACCGAGGAATTGGAAGGCTTGATTGATACCGAGTCCGATGATTTCGACGGAGAAGCTGCAAAGAATGAAATCCTTTCCTATGCAAATACATACAACAGCGATTTCAGCTATGATGTAGAAGATGAAGAAACCCTGGAAGTTACCACAGAAACAGCTACCATGGATGACCTGACTGGTGCAGCAGATCTGTTCGCAGAAGGGGAACCGGATCCGGCTGACTACGGCGTATGGGTTCCGGGTATTCCGGTTCTGATTGAAAAAGGACTGGATGCACTGAATTGTGTAGACTGGCTGAAGGGCTTGATTCTGGATGGTATTGTTGCCGGTGTTGGCGCTGTATTGGGCTTCGTTCCGCAGATGCTGGTATTGTTCATCCTGCTGGCAATCCTGGAAGCATGCGGCTATATGGCACGTATCGCATTCGTTCTGGACCGTATCTTCCGGAAGTTCGGTCTGTCTGGTAAGTCCTTCATCCCGATCCTGATTGGTACCGGATGCGGTATCCCGGGTATCATGGCTTCCAGAACCATTGAAAATGAACGTGACCGTCGTATGACCATTATGACCACCACCTTTATTCCGTGTGGTGCAAAACAGCCGTTTATTGCAATGATTGCCGGTGCAATCTTTGGCGGTTCCGCTTGGATTGCAACAGGTGCCTACTTCTTAGGTATGGCTGCTATCATTGTTTCTGGTATCATTTTGAAGAAGACAAAGATGTTCGCTGGTGACCCGGCTCCGTTCGTTATGGAATTGCCGCCGTACCACGTACCGACTGTTGGCAACGTTCTGCGCTCCATGTGGGAACGTGGCTGGTCCTTCATCAAAAAGGCTGGTACCATTATTACATTGTCCACCATCTTTGTTTGGTTTACTTCTTTCTTCGGCTGGGTAGATGGTTCCTTCCAGATGCTGACCGAAGATCAGATGAGCAACAGTATTTTGGCTTACATTGGTAAGGGTATCTGCTGGATCTTCGCACCGCTTGGCTGGGGCGATTGGCAGGCAACGGTTGCAGCCGTTACTGGTTTGGTTGCAAAGGAAAACATCGTTGCAACAATGGGTATCCTGTACGGTGGCGGAGACGGCACCTATGCAAACCTGGCAGCAGCCTTCACAGGCGTAGCTGGTATGTCCTTCTTGATCTTCAACCTGCTGTGTGCACCGTGCTTTGCCGCAATGGGCGCAATTAAGCGGGAAATGAACAACATCAAGTGGTTCTGGTTTGCAATTGGCTATGAGTGCGGTTTTGCTTATGTTATCGCATTGATTGTAAATCAGCTGGGTAACCTGTTTACCGGCAGACTGATGGAAGGCAATGCAGTGGTAAATGTTATTAGCTTGATTGTTGCGTTTGCATTGATCATTGCAATGATCTATTTGCTGGTTCGTCCGTATCGGGAAAGCCAGACCCTGTCTGTGAAGGCATCACGCAGAAGCGCAAACAACTAAGAAGTGCAAAAAAAGACAGCGGATTGATTGAAAATAGGAAGAAAAAAGGAGGTCTTTCTTTATGAACGTTGGAACATGTGTAGTAGGAATCCTTTTGCTGATTCTGGTAGGAAGCATTGTGATGAAGATGGTTCGAGATAAAAAGAATGGAAAATCCTCTTGCGGCGGTCAGTGCAGTTGTTGTGCACACGCTGGCGTATGCCATCCGTCGTCTCCTCAGGCTGTCAAAAAACAAAAGTAATGCAGTTTGGGGCAGTGTTCCCACTGCCCCAATTTTTCTCCATACCAAACTTGCGAGCTGCCTGCATCCGGTTTTGCTGGATGCAGGCAGCTTGTTTTTGTGAGAAGCTTGCAATTCACTGGAGAATATGCTATAATGACAGGCAATTGAACCCGTATGCGGGCAGATGGAGTGTATCAAATGAAAAAACGAACAACAGGGATTTTGATTGGAATTGTTTGCCTGTTGCTGCTGGCTGGCGGAATCGGCAGCTATGTGGTGCAGCATCTTTCCCATGCACAGAAAATAGCAGTCATCTACCAGGATGATACCGTGGTTCGGCGGATTGATTTGAATGCCGTTACAGAATCGTATACCATTACCATTTCCGGAGAAGACGGTGCAGAAAACGTCATTCGGGTTTCTCCTGGTTCTATTTGTATGGAGTCTGCCAGCTGCCCGGATCATCTGTGTGTCAAGCAGGGGAGTATCTCGGATGGAATCCTGCCGATTGTCTGTCTGCCCAATCATGTGCGCATTCAGATTACCGGAGATGAGGAGGGGGAGCGCTATGACGCATAACGCCATTCGAAAAATGGTGATGCTGAGCTTATATGCTGCCATTGCGCTGGCGCTGTTTGTTTTGGAAGCACAAATCCCAATTCCAGTTGCCATTCCGGGGGTGAAGCTGGGACTTGCCAATGTTGTAACACTGCTGGTTTTGACACAGTATCGTGCACGGGATGCATTTGCTGTTTTGGTGGTGCGGATTTTGCTGGGCAGTATGTTTGGCGGGCAGATGGTTGGTTTCCTCTATTCCATGGCAGGCGGCCTTTGCTGTTTTTTTGCCATGTGGGGATGCAGCCGGCTGCTGCATCGCAAGCAGCTTTGGTTCACCAGCGTGATCGGTGCTGTGTTTCATAACATTGGGCAAATCCTTGCCGCCGTATGGGTGATGGGTTCGATACAGGTGTTGGCGTATTTTCCCTTTCTCTTGCTTTCCGGATGTATCACTGGATTGTTTACCGGACTGGCAGCAGGCTTTTTAACCAGCAGGATGCATCCAAAATTCGGAAAATCAAGCGATTCAAAGGGGCAAAAATGAGAAAATGTCCATATTTTTCATGGAAATAAACCCAAAAAGCGTGTTGACAAGAAATAGGGGATATGCTATAATATTATTAGTTAAATCTTGACGGCTTCATCAATGAAATGTGTATGGCAGAGGAACTTTTCAAATGTGCAAAAAGAGAACCGTCAAACGTGCTTGCTGAAAGAAATCTGAATCATGGTGATGAGGTACAGCATCATCATTCTTTTTTATGTGTACAGCAGAATGCTTGTTCCAATGAAAAAGGTCTGTACGGTATCGAAACGACGTGCAGGATGGTGAATGAAAAAGGTGGATAAATGTTCAGTAAAAGAAACGATAAGGCCATGTGCTTTTTGAGATGGCGTCGGAATTAAGGATGTATGAGTAGTGGCTGGAATGAAGGTCTTGTTTGTTGCTTCTGTTGTGAAAAAACATATTAATCAATTTCACATTCCTTACTTAAAATGGTTTCAGGATCATGGATTTGAGGTGCATGTATGTGCAGGCAATGACTTTGAACCTGGAGAAGTCTGTGAAATCCCGTATTGTGATAAGTATTATGAGGTTCCATTTTGCCGCTCCCCATTTAAGCTGCAAAATTTTCAGGCATATCGTACCTTGAAAAAAATCATTGAAACCGAACAGTATGATCTGATTCACTGTAATACGCCGGTTGCTGCGGCCATTACCCGTGTGGCAGGTCGAAAGGTACGCAAAAGAGGAACAAAAATTATTTATACGGCCCATGGATTTCACTTTTTTCAGGGTGCGCCTCGTTCGGCAAAGCTTTACTACATCATTGAGAAATTGTTGGCTCCTATGACGGATGCCATTGTGACCATCAACCAGGAGGACTATGCGGCAGCGCGTTCGTTCTGCAAGCATTGTCGCTGTGACAGCTACTTGCTGCATGGAACAGGTGTTGATACCGTAAAAATTCAGAAGACAAAGGTAGATGTAGCAGCGCTTCGGAAAAAGATTGGCATTCCAACAGATGCATTTGTGGTGATGACAACGGTTGAAATTAACCGCAATAAGAACCTGGATACAGCGCTTCGGGCATTTGCAAAAGTCTGCACCGAAGATATGTACTATCTGATTTGCGGGAGCGGTGATATGAAAACCGCTTGCCAGCAGCTTGCCAAGGACTTGCAAATTGAACAGCATGTGATCTTTGCCGGGTATCGGTATGATGTCTTTGAACTGCTGTACGCAGCAGATCTTTTTTTGTTTCCTTCTCATCGGGAAGGATTGGGCATTGCGGCACTGGAAGCGATGTCGGCTGGGTTGCCGCTGGTTGCGTCTAATATTCGAGGTGTGACAGAATATGCGGTGGATCAGAAGAACAGCCTGCTGTTTGCGCCGGATGATGTGGATGGGTTTGCCTCTGCGATTCAGCGTTTACATGAAGATGAACCGCTGCGGAAGCAGCTGGGGGATGCTGCTTACCATTCCGTTGAAAAATTTGATGTGCGCAATTCTGTATTTGTGATGGAACAAATTTATCGAACGTATTTGGATATTCCGGGATCTCCGATGGCGGATCCTTTCGGAGCGAAGCGGGATACCTATGCCGTGAAAGGATGAGAACATTGACTGCAAACGCATCTGTTATTTCCAGGAAATATCAGTCTGTCCTGCACCAAAGCCCTGCCATGGAACAAGCTGTGCAGGCAGTTTTGCAGCAGGAGTCTACCTGGACGGATTTGCAGCAATTGACACTGTGTGTGACAGCGCCGGTTCTGATCGCCTATGTGCAGTGGGTGCTGGATCAGGCGGTTGCACGAAAGATCAAGCAGATTTATTTTCTCTCCAGAGATGGATATGTGATGCATCGTATTGCGCAGAAGCTGCTGGCGGCAGCTCCTCGCCCGGTACGATGCAGTTATTTTTACTGTTCCCGTTTTTCTCTGCGTATGGCGGCATATTGTCTGGATGAGCAGGCAGCTTATGACCGCTTTTTTGTGCGGGCAGCGCATCTGACTGCACGGAGTGTGCTGGAACGAGGTGTCTTTACGCAGGCAGAACGAGAGCAGATTTATGCAGATATTGCGTTTCCGCCGGAAACGGAACAACAGCCGTTTGACACGGCTGCCTTTCGGCAGTTCTGTACTGAGTTGCGGGCATCTGCGGTTTTTCACGATTTGTTGATGGCACGTTCCCGGGAAGCTTATCAGATGACGAAAGCTTACTTCCAGCAGGAAGGGCTTCTGAATGCGGATGCCACCTGTGCCATTGTAGATACCGGCTGGACAGGAACGACACAGACGGTTTGCCAGCAGCTATTACATGCAATGGGCGGAACCGGAAAGCTGCATGGTTTTTATTTTGGTATGTTGGAATATCCGCAGACAGGGGCGGATCCGGATATGCATGCCTATTACTTTACGCCGCGTACTCATATGGGACGGCGGTTGAAATTCAATCACAATGTGTTGGAATGTATGTGTGCTGCACCGCATGGCATGACCATTGGGTATCGAGATACGGGAACGAAAATCGAACCGATTTTTCAGGAAGAACGAACGCTGCCAACCCATCAGGAAGCGGTTCGACAGCAGCTTGCCTGTGTGATGCAGGTAACCGATCAATTGTGCCGGCAGGCGGTTTCATGGCAGGGCGATCATACTGATTTGGTACAGGGATTATTGGTGCGCATGATGTATCATCCGCTTCCGGAAGAAGCGGCTGCTATGCAGGCGTTTCAATTTTGCGATGATGTGACGGAGGGCTACTTCCGAACAGTCAGTGAAGTCTGTACCAAACAGCGACTGAAAAGCTATCTGCTGCATCGCCGCATATATGCCTATCTGCATGGCGGAGCAAAATCAGCTGCGGACTTGGACAGCGGATTGTTTTGGACTTATGGTTCGGTTGCGCTTTCTCCGTTGAAGGGGAAACATTGGTATCGGATGCAATTTTGGATATGGGATTTTCTGCGAACAGCTGCTTTGCAGCGAAAGGGGAATTGAAATGAAACAACCATGCATTTCCGTCATTATGGGCGTTTACAATTGTCCGTCTGAACGCATGCTGACACGTGCGGTTCAGTCCATCCTGGATCAAACCTTCCGGGATTTTGAATTCTTGATTTGTGACGATGGCTCTCAAAATGAAACCTATCAGTGGCTGGAAAAGCTTGCTGCGAAGGACGAGCGGATTGTTCTGCTGCGCAATCGACGCAATATGTCTCTGGCATATTCGTTAAACCGCTGCATTGAGCATGCAAATGGACTGTACATTGCCCGGCAGGATGCCGATGATTATTCTGAACCGACTCGTTTTGCCAAGCAGATCGATTATCTGAACAATCATCCAAGTGTGAGTTTGGTTGGTTCGAACTGCAATTTGTACCGGGGAAACGGCGAAATTTATGATACTCGGAAAATGCCGCTTTGCCCGACTCGCCTGAGCTTCCTGTACAATTCCCCCTACATTCATGGAACGCTGATGCTGCGCCGGGAAGTGTTCGATCAGGTCGGAATTTATAAGATGTGCGGTTTCTGTGGAAAATATGAGGATTATGATTTGTTGATGCGAATTTATCAGCACAAGCTGCAAGGCGTTAATATCCAGGAATGCCTCTATACCTTTAACTGGGATCTGGAGGAACGGCATATCAAACGCATTATGCGGATTGATGAAACGGTGGTGCGGCTGAAGGGATTTTGCCGGCTGCATCTGATGCCGAAGGGATTGTTATATGCACTCAAGCCGGTGGCAATTATGTTGTTGCCGCATGGCATGGTCACATGGCTGAAGCGGCAATTGAAACGGGTGTAGATAGATGCGAATATTACGAAAAGCACAGCGGTTTTTACGAGACCGAAATCCAGAACTTACATATTGTTATCGGCAATACTGCTGCCTCAAACAGCAGCAGGGAACGCTTCGTCCGATTCAGGCACAGCTGTATTTGCTGCGCCTAAACGGGCGTTTTTATTTGCGCGGACGGCGGAGCTTGTCCACTTTGCAGGTGCCGCAGTATCAAACCATTGCAAGACCAATCATTCCCAGTCTAGCAGAGCAGTCTCCTCAGCAGCTTGCGGAGCAAATGCTGCAATATGATGCCGTTTCGTTCGATGTGTTTGACACACTGCTGCTGCGTCCGGCTTTGCAGCCATCGGATTTATTTGCAGTGGTGGGAAGTCGGCTGCATCTTCCGGACTTTCCAAATATGCGAATACAAGCGGAGCAGGAAGCCCGCCGAAAGGATCGCTGCGCCGGAGGAACCGGAGAGATTACACTTGCCGCCATTTATCAGGAATTGCAGCAGAAAACAGGACTATCTGCTGCGCTTGGCATGCAGACAGAATGGGACGTGGAGTGTGATCTCTGTTATGCCAATCCCTATCTGCTGGAGGTATTTGAACGAGTTCAGGCAGCTGGAATGCCACTGTATGTGACGTCTGATATGTATTTGCCGGAAGAACAAATTCGGCAGCTGCTGGAACGAAACGGATTCAGTGGCTTTCAAAAAATTTTGGTATCCTGTATGTACGGCGGCGGAAAATACAACGGTGTTCTGTTTCGGGTTCTACAGGAAACTGCCGGAACCAGCCGCATTTTGCATGTGGGCGATCGGCTGGATAGCGATGTGCGCTGCGCCCGTCAGGCGGGATTGGATGCGGTGCAGATTCCAGCAGCAGTCCAAATTGGACTTCCGTTCTGGCCGATTTTTCGAATGACACCCACAATTGGTTCTGCTTACGGCGGTATGGTGAACGGCTGGCTCTACCATGGTGCCAATGCCTGTTCGCCGCAGTATGCATATGGCTTTGCTTGCGGGGGTATCCTATGGATAGGCTTTTGTGGTTGGCTGCTGGAGCAGGCGGCGGTACCTCTGCATGCAGATTTGCTTTTGGAGCAGGTGGAGCAGCTGTTGCAGGGCACATCTTCAATGGGCGCTGTCTTTTATGATGCTGCGGAACAAACTGCGGTTCCAACTATGTTTTGGGATACACGAGCAAGTGCCTGCTATTTTTCTGAGCAGGAACAGCAGCTTTTACCGTCGGCCGCATGCGCTTTGCTGTGGGAAGATACGGTGCAGCAGGGGATTCTGGATGCGGCTCGCTGGTACTTGCGGCACTTTGCAAAGGATCCGGCATGGATGCGCATTTCCAAGCAGGATGCGGTGGCACCGCTGCTGGCACTTTGTCAAGCATATCCAGAGTCCATTCCTGTGCCGGAACAGATGGCTTTCGACAAAAAAATGGAAAAAAAGTAGAGAATCACTTGCAATGCGGCGGCAGATATGCTATAATGAGGAAGAATACACAAATCAGGATCAACCGGCTGTAAGACGGGTATTCATAATTTGTATTCAGTGTTTCGGAGGCAAAATCCGGAACAAGTTATTCGTATGTTAATATGAAGTTAGGAGGATACGTAACGTGGAAAATATTGTCAAAAAGGGTAAGAAAGTTGCAATTCTGGGTGCAGGAAATGTAGGTGCATCTATTGCCTTTACACTGGCTTTGAAGGGTCTGTGTTCTGAAATGGTTCTGATTGACATCAATAAGGATAAGGCAAAGGGCGAAGCAATGGATATCATGCAGGGTACTGCATTCTGTCCGTCTATCGAGATCAAGAATGGTGATTACCCGGATGCAGTGGATTCCGATTTGGTTATCATTACAGTTGGTATTGCTAGAAAGCCGGGACAGACCAGAATCGATCTTTGTAAGACCAATGCAAAGATTATGGCTTCTGTTATGCCGGAAATCACAAAATATGCACCGGATGCAAACTACATCGTAGTCAGCAATCCGGTTGACGTACTGACCTATGAAGCCATCCAGGTTTCCGGTCTGAGCCCGAAGCAGGTCATGGGTTCTGGTACGGTATTGGATTCCGCACGTCTGCGTACTTGTCTGGCCGATCACGCTGGCGTAAACGTAAAGAACATTCATGCATTTGTATTTGGTGAACACGGCGATTCCTCTATGATTCCGTGGTCTCTGGCAACAATCGGCGGCATGTCCTTTGATGCATACTGCAAGGCAGTAGAAGACCTGGGCGATAAGGATGCTATTCAGCAGGAAGTTCGTGCAGGCGGCGCAGAGGTAATCAAGTGCAAGGGTGCTACCTACTATGCCATTGCATTGTCTGTTAGCCAGATCGCAGAAGCAATCCTGCGGGATACACAGGCTGTTTTGACGGTATCTACTTTGATGGATGGTTCTCGTTATGGCGTGAAGGACGTATGTCTGAGCCTGCCCTGCGTAGTTGGCGCAAACGGAATTGAACGGGAACTGACTCCGATTCTGACCGCAGAAGAAGAAGCTGCCGTTCAGAAGAGTGCTGCTGCTCTGCGCAGTGTCATCGATCAGATGAAAGCTGAATAAGGAAAGGACTTATAAAAACTATGGATTACGCAAAAGAATCTTTAAGATTGCATCAGGAATGGCAAGGAAAAATTGAAGTGACATTGCGTGCACCGCTGGAAACCAGCGATGACCTGTCCCTGGCGTACACACCTGGTGTTGCACAGCCGTGCCTGGAGATTCAAAAGGATATTAGCAAAAGCTATGACCTGACCAGACGAGGCAATTTGGTAGCAGTTGTAACAGATGGTACAGCTGTTTTGGGATTGGGCGATATCGGTCCGGAAGCCGGCATGCCGGTTATGGAAGGAAAGTGCGCCCTGTTTAAGCGCTTTGGCAATGTAGACGCAATTCCGCTCTGCATTCGTTCCAAGGATGTAGACGAGATTGTCAACACCGTTCGTCTGCTGGCAGGCAGCTTCGGCGGCGTAAACCTGGAAGATATTTCCGCACCGCGCTGCTTCGAAATTGAAAAGCGTCTGAAGGAATGCTGTGACATTCCGATTTTCCACGACGATCAGCACGGAACAGCAGTTGTTTGCCTGGCTGCTATGCTGAACGCTTTGAAGCTGGTCAACAAGAAGATTGAAGATGTAAAGGTTGTAACCAGCGGTGCTGGTGCAGCTGGTATTGCCATCATCAAGCTGTTGATTGCAATGGGTCTGGATCCGCATCACGTTATTCTGTGTGACCGTCACGGTGCAATCTACGAAGGCCGGGATTATCTGAATCAGGAAAAGGAAGAAATGGCAAAGATTACCAACAGCGGAAAGCGTGCTGGTACTTTGGCAGAAATGCTGGTTGGCGCAGATGTCTTCATTGGCGTTTCTGCACCGGGCTGCGTAACACCGGAAATGGTAAAGAGCATGGCCCCGAATCCGGTTCTGTTCCCGATGGCAAATCCGACACCGGAAATTATGCCGGATCTTGCACTGGAAGCTGGCGCTGCAGTTGTTGGAACGGGACGCAGTGACTTCCCGAATCAGATCAACAACGTTCTGGCATTCCCGGGTATTTTCCGTGGTGCACTGGACGTACGTGCAAGCGAGATCAATGATGCAATGAATATTGCTGCTGCAAAGGCAATTGCCGCTTTTGTAACGGATGACAAGCTGGCAGCAGATTATATCATTCCAAACGCACTGGAAGCAGGCGTAGCAGAAGCAGTTGCTGCTGCTGTTGCACAGGCTGCAAAGGATACTGGTGTAGCACGTCGGTAAAAAATGTGCTGGAACCTGTACGGGTAGAAGTGTTTTCTATCGGTGCAGGTTCTTTTTGTAGATAAAAATGTCGAAAAATGTCGAATCAGGAAGTGAAGCATGACAGAAAAGCAAAAAGCGGTTTTAGCAAAAACGATCGGAACCATTTGCGTTTGCGGTTTTTTCCTAGTATTGAGCCGGGGACTCTGGAAGGATGCTGCTTCTGGTTCTCTCTCCAGTCGTTCAGCAGTGCGGATTCTGGAGTCTGCTTCGGAATCAAAAACAACTGTGTCCAGTTCTGCCTTGCAAAGCGAGCCAGAACAGCCTTCTCATACTTCTGTCTCCAAACAAAAGACATCCAAGACCAAGAAAAGCACTGCACGGCAAGCGTCAGCATCTGCATCGGGCGCAGTGGAATCGGAAGGCGTAGAGGTATCCTTTCCGTTGAATTTGAATACCGCAACGGTAGAGGAACTGACGGCATTGGATGGCGTGGGAACAGTGCTGGCGGAACGAATCGTTGCCTATCGGGAAGCGTGCGGCGGATTCTCGAATCGTATGCAGCTGCTGGAGATTTCCGGAATCGGAGAGCAGAAACTGGCTGCCATTTACGATTTTCTTTATCTGGACGAGGAGCAGCCTTTGGAAAATGAAGAGGATGGAGAAACGGCATGGGAAACGGAACAACCGGCAGATTGGGAGGATGTCCCCGCTGAATCGATGCCAGATGCAGCAGAAGAATTGGAACCGATTGACCTGAATCAGGCAACACTTGCGGACTTGATGCGGATTCCAGATATGTCAGAAGCCTTAGCCGAACAGATTCTTGCACTGCGGGAAGAGATTACAGCCTTTCAATCGGTTTATGAGTTGTTGTATGCAGAAGGTATGACAACGGAGCGCTGGAAGGCGATTTGCCCCTACGTCACGGTAAATCCATAGGAAATATTACCCGGAATGTTTGGAAATCTAGCAAAAATGACTGGAATTCTCGATTTAACCATTTTGTAATCTTTTTACAGAGAGACAAAAAAATATAGCAGAATCAACAAAAAACCAACCTAAATTTTATTCGCTATTACTAAAAAAAATGAAAGAATGGTATCCCCCATTGACTTTTTGCGGGTTTTGATGTATAGTAAACATATTATAGGAAATGTGCATAAGGATTGTTGTGCATTTTTTTCGGTTTGCGCGGAAAATCGAAACGTAATCTATAAATCCGCATATTATATTTCACAATATAATATATATATTTTAAGGAGGAAGTTTTCCAATGAACAAATTAAAAAGAACTTTGGCTCTGATGGCTGCTCTGGCTATGACTGCTACTGCATTCGTAGGATGCGGCAGCGATGATTCCAGCAGCTCTTCTAGCAGCAGCTCTGAAAGCTCTGCTGAATCTTCTGAGTCCAGCGAGGCAGAATCTTCTGAAGAATCTTCTGAAGAATCTTCTGAATCCAGCGAAACCGCTTCTGGTTATCAGAACGTTGACATCCCGGCACTGGGCGAACCGGATGGTTCCCTGAAGGACGGCGGCGACAAGTTGACCGTTCTGTGCTGGACTGAAGACGACCTGAAGGACATGTATGATGTTGTTGCTGATGCAACTGGCATGGACAAGAGCATGATCACCTATAAGAACGTAGGCGCTAACGGTACTGAAGCTAACGAAAAGTATGCACAGGTATTCTCTTCTGGCGACGACGTTGACCTGTACTTCTGCGATGCAGACTGGAACATGGCTTATCAGAACAACGATGAGTATTCCGCTCCGCTGTCTGCTGTAGGTATTACAGAAGATATGTATGCAAATGCATACAGCTACACCGTATCCATGGGTACTGATAAGAACGGCGTTCTGAAGGGTGCTTCTTGGCAGGCTGCAGCTGGTGGCTACTGCTACAGAACTGACCTGGCTGAACAGTATCTGGGTATCACAGACGCTGACGCTATGCAGGCTAAGATCAGCAACTGGGATGATTTCTGGGCAACCGCTAAGGAAGTTTACGATGCATCTTCCGGCAAGACCGCTATGGCTGACTCTGTAGACGGCGTTTGGAGAGCATACTCCAACGGTAACAGAACTTCTGCATGGGTACAGGATGGAAAGATCACTGCTGACAACGCAGCTGCTTGCCTGGGTGACTTCATCTCCATGGCTAAGACCAACTATGATGCAGGTTACATCACTGGTGCTTCTCAGTGGACCGATGACTGGCTCCCGCAGGGTATGAGCGATGGTTCTCAGGCTAACAAGACCTTCGGCTTCTTCTTCCCGACATGGTCTCTGTCTACTGGTTCTCAGCTGGAAACTGCTGAAGGCGGCGAAGGCGGCTCTACATACGGCAAGTACAATATCGTTAACGGACCGACAAGCTGGTTCTGGGGCGGTACATGGATCTGCGTATATCCGAAGACCGATAATGCTAAGGAAGCTGGTCAGTTCATCTACTCTATGACTTGTGATGCAGATGCAATGCAGAAGTATGTAGATAAGCACTCTGACTTCGTAAACAACAAGGGCGTAATGAACGCAACTGTTGAAGCTGGTACAAACAGCAACCCGAGACTGGGTGGACAGGATCAGTTCGCTGTTCTGTTCGATACTGCTGATAAGATTGATATGAGCATTGCTACTCAGTACGATGCAACCATCAACTCTGAACTGCAGACTGCTATTAAGGATTACTGCCAGGGCACAACTTCTTCTGAAGAAGACTGCCTGAATGCATTCCTGGATTCTCTGGCTACTAAGCTGACTGACGTAACAGTTGAATAATTTTTTCACTCTATTATGATGTGAAAGCTATATGAATATACATCCTGCATGGCATTTTGCCATGCAGGTGTGTATTTGTATTTTTATTTTCTACTATCTACTATTTTACTAAATTTTTGAGAGGGTGTGTTCCAATGGCATCGACGGCACAAAGTCGTATTAAGTCGATTAGCTATGCCAAGTATGGATATATGTTCATCGCACCATTTTTCCTTGTTTACGCATTCTTCCAAGTATGGCCTCTTATCAATACCTTCCTGCTGAGCTTTCATGGCAATGGCGGAGACAATCAGCCGTTTGTAGGATTGGAGAATTATCAGACGCTTTTGTTTGGTGGGGATGACCGTAGAACACGTGCGTTTAATGTACAATTTTTCCAGGCATTCAAGAATACCATTATTTTGTGGATCGGCAACTTTATTCCGCAGATTTTCCTCTCCTTGCTGCTTGCTGTTTGGTTTACAGATTCTAAATTGCATATTCCCGGAAAAGGTGCATTTAAGGTAATTATGTACCTGCCGAATATCATCACAGCTGTATCTGTTGCAGCGCTGTTTATGCGTTTTATGTCTAATACAGATACTTGTGCTGCTAACACAATTTTGGGCATGATGGGAAAAGACACAATTAAATTTGAAAACGATCCAACATGGAGTAGAGGAATTGTCATGTTTATCCAGACCTGGTTATGGTTTGGTAATACCATGATTATGATGATGTCCGGTATCATGGGCATCAATCCGTCCTTGTTCGAAGCTGCAAATATCGATGGTGCAACCAGTGGCCAGATTTTGAGAAAAATCACACTGCCGCTGCTGCGTCCGATGGTTGTTTACACCTTGATCACTTCTATGATCGGTGGTTTGCAGATGTTCGATATTCCGTTCCTGTATCATACTGCTGCCGGTGACATTAAGGATCACCTGCGTACCGTTGCTGTATTCGTTTACGAACAGTTCCGTGTCGGCAACAACGTACATAGCCAGCAGTACGGCATCGCCGGTGCCGCTTCTATGATCTTGTTTGTTATCACAGTTATTTTGGGAAGCTTTGTTTTCATGATGAACCGTGATGCAGATGAAGCAAGAAAGAAGAAGGAAAGAAAAGAACTGGTAAAGGCGTATAAGCGTCAGCAGAAGCTTGCAAAGAATGGAGGCGTTGACATCTAATGGAAAATGTAGGTGTAAAAGATAATTATATCATGGTGCAGCGCATTAAATCCATACTTTGTTTTATTGTATGCCTGCTGTTAGCTGCTATTTGTATTGTACCGCTGTGGATCATGGTGTGTAACGCAACACACGCACGTGATTACTTGAGTACACATCCAATTAATTTCTGGTTTGGCGGAGATTTCGGAACCAACTTCTATAACATTTCCAAGGGTAATATGGCACAATTTCCGGACTTCAATGTTTGGAGAGGCTATTTGAACTCCCTGATCATCGCAGGTGGATCTACTATTTTGACAGTATTCTTCTCTGCAATGACCGCTTATGGTTTGACCGTTTACAATTTCAAGATTCGTGACGGTGCATATACTGTAATCCTGGCTGTTATGATGGTGCCGATCCAGGTTGTATCAACTGGTTTCGTACAGTTCATGGTTGGTACTTTGGGTCTGGCAAACTCCTACATCCCGTTGATTGTACCTGCAATTGCAGCACCTGCGGTTGTATTCTACATGAGACAATACATGAAGTCCTCCTTCCCGTTGGATATTGTAGAGGCTGCACGTATTGACGGATGCGGAGAATTCCGTACCTTCCTTTCCATCGCAATTCCGATGATGAAGCCGGCAGTTGCTGTACAGGCAATTTTCGCTTTCGTACAGAACTGGAACAACTACTATACACAGAACATGATTATTCTGAGTAGAACAAACCGTTACACCATGCCGATCATGATCCAGAACGTTTTGGGTCAAGATAAGCACCCGGATGCTGGTGCACAGTATGCAGCTGTTGCATTGTCCATCATTCCGATCGTTGTAATTTATCTGTGCCTCTCTCGTTTCATCGTTGCTGGTGTAGCACTGGGCGGCGTAAAGGAATAAGTTTCTTTCAAAGAGCTACTACAAAAAGCCATGGTAAGCAATTACCATGGCTTTTTTGATGCATGCTCTCCTTAGCAAGTTTCTTGTAAGAAGGAAGAATCCCTTCCAGAAGCGTATTGGAAACGCCTCTAGGCCCTTTCCAGTTTTGTTAGGGGTAGTTCCCTATAAGAAAGTTGCAATGCTTTAAAGCGCAATAAAAAGCGCCTCTGTGCGGTCATTTTTCTGACGCGTACAGAGGCGCTTCTCTTTTGTAGAACCGTTTACTTTTTCTCTTTGCTTTGCCGCGCAGCAGAAAGCGTATTTTTCAGCAGCATGGCAACGGTCATTGGGCCAACACCGCCTGGAACCGGTGTGAGGTAGCTGGCACGTTCGGCAACAGCATCGTATTCCACATCGCCGCAAAGGGAGCCATCCTCCATCTGATACAGCCCAACATCAATGACAATTGCTTGCTCTTTTACCATATCAGCTGTAACCACATGCGGCTTTCCGACCGCAGAAATTAAGATATCTGCTTCCTTGCAAATGCTTTGTAACTGATCGGTCTTGGAATGGCAGATAGTAACCGTGGCATCCTTTTGCAAAAGCAGCATGGCGAGTGGCTTTCCAACGAGATTACTGCGTCCAATGATGACACAGTGCTTTCCGCTGAGGGAAACGCCTGTGCTTTCAATTAGTTCCAGAATGCCAGCTGGCGTACAGGGAAGCAGCCCCGGTTTTCCCTCCATCAGGCAGCCCATACTATAAGGTGAATAGGCATCCACATCTTTTTGTACTGCGATGGAGGCCAACACCCGTTTGGTGTCAATCAGTTCCGGAAGAGGAAGCTGCACAAGAATCCCATGAATTTTGGGATCCTTGTTCAATACGCCGATTAAATCCAGCAGCTGTTCCGTTGTTGCATTGTTGTTCATCTTGTACTCAGAAACATGAAAATCCATATCGCTGCAAGCTTGCAGCTGAATCTGCGTATAAAGCTGACTGAGCGGCTCGTTTCCCACCTGAATAATGGCGAGTCCTGGGTGAATACCGTACGCATCAAACAGTGCAGCGGCTTCTTTCTTTACCGTTGTGCGAATTTTTGCAGCTACAATTTTTCCATGAATGGGTTTCCCCATAATTATTCCTCCTCTGGTTCTGAAGCAGTGGATTCTGTTTCCTCTACTGGTTCTGCTTCTGCGGCAGGTGTGCCTGCATCTTCAGCAGCATCTGTTTCAGATTGTGCTACCGGTTCGGAATCGGCATCCGATTCTGTCTCTTCTGTGACATTTATTTCCTTTACAGATTTTTGGTTCCGTGCTTCATAAGCAGCCAGTGCATCTTTTGCTGCTTGTGTGTCTTTATAAAGTTGATATTCGCCGCCCATACGCTTGACACGGCTGAGAAAGACAATTTGTAGAATTACGGAGACAATGACACAAACAGCTGCCAGAGCCTGAGAAACCCGTACGTTTCCAATAACCAAACTGTCTACACGGAGTCCTTCAATAAAGAATCTGCCCAGTCCATACCATGCGATATAAGTCAGGAAGATTTGACCGTCAAACTTTCTGATTTTCTTGGCAAAGAGCGCCAGCAGGACAAAGCCAACCAGGCACCAAATAGATTCATATAAAAAACAAGGATGTACCGGTCGATCCGGGGAGAGTTCTTCTCCAAAGTGTAAGTAAAAGTTGGTGTTGAGGTATCCGTTTTGATCCGAAATCCAGTTTTGGATGCGGCCGCCAGACATGCCGAATAGGCTGTCTGTGTTTTTGCCGAATGCTTCCTGATTGAAGAAGTTGCCCCATCTTCCGATGCCTTGCCCCAGCAGGAATCCAATGCTGCAGATGTCCAGCAGCGGCAAAATGGGAACCTTTCGAAGTTTTGCCACGAGACAGCCAACCAAAACAGAACCGATCAAGCCGCCATAAATGGCAAGTCCGCCTTGCCGCAGGTTGAAAATGGATTTCCAATCGCCGGCATAGTGATCCCATTCCAAAAGGACGTAGTACAAGCGGGCACCTACTACACCGCCGACAATGCCGCCGATGATGGCATCGATGGCACGATCGGGATCAATGCCATATTGTTTCATCTGCGTAAATGCATAAATCATTGCCAGCAGCAAGCCAAGGGTAATGATTAACCCATACCACTGCACATCAATTCCAAAAATAGTAAATGCGGTACTATTTAAATGGATGTCAATGCCAAGTCGTGGGAATACAATTTCATTATAAGACAAATTGTTCAGTGAAGTTTCAGTCGCTTCCATTGTAATCACAGGAAACAGCAGATTCTGTAAGCAGCTGTTTCCGACTCCTTTCTAAGTGATTGATTGTTATCGTGCACAGCTTTCCATTATGGAGAGGGTTGAATTGGCGGGATGCACTTCTTCCCGCAGATAGCGGTTTGCCTCCTCCAGGGTGAACTGTGACAGAACAGAGAGAACTGCATACGGTGTGACGCCGTTCATATGTGCATTGAGCATGGCATTTGCAACGGCAGAAACGGAATTCAGCTCCCGTACCATAGAACCATACGTGGATTTTTTTACTTCTTCGAAGCGTTCCGGATCCAAACCATCACGCTGCGCAGTTTGAATGGCTTCCATGATTTTTTCCCGTACTGTGCGTGGCTGTGTGGATTCGCCTTCAAATAGAATGGTGAAATAGCCGTCTCCGTTGAATACTTCTCCGGAAAATGTGTTGTTGATGAGCTGCTCCTGCATCATGGATTGATACAATGGGGAGCCACTGTCCGTCAGAATCTGAATGATGAAGTAGGCTGCCAGCTCAGCATGAACGCTTTCCATGCCGCTTTTAGGAGCACACTTGATGCCAAGGTGAAACAATGGAACACCAATGGGCGCCTGATCTACAATTTCTGATTGTACAATAGAAGCAGGTTCCTCCGGGAAGACGGTTTCCAGTTGGATATCTTCACAGGGCTTTAGAAGACGGTCTGCCAGTGGAAGAATTTCTTCTACTTTACAGTTTCCGGCAATTGAGAGAACCATGTTGTGCAAATTATAAAAGGTATGATAGCAGCGGTATAGGAGCTGATCGGTAATTTCTGCAATGCTTTCCACGGTTCCGGCAATGTCAATCTTTACAGGATGGTTGTGGTACAGTCCCTGTAACATGTGGAAGAAAACCCGCCAGCCGGGATCATCGTCACACATCCGAATTTCTTGTCCGATGATGCCCTGTTCTTTGGCAACATTTTCCGGCGTAAAGTAAGGGGACTGCACGAAGGAGAGAAGAATCTCCAGCGAATCCAGGTAATGATCGGAGCAGCGAAACAGATAACAGGTCTTATCGAATGATGTGAACGCATTTCCCTCTGCGCCGGTTTTGGCATAGAGTGCAAATACATCGCTGTCCTCATTTTCAAACAGCTTGTGCTCCAAAAAATGTGCAATTCCCTCTGGAACGGTGCAGAAGTCCGGCTCCTGCGCTGTTTTAAACTGGGTGTTGATGGAGCCGTACTTGGTGCCGAAGAGTGCTTCTGTGGTGTGGAATCCCGGCATTTCGCAGACATAGATGTCCAGCCCACTCTTATGGTGAATCAGTGTACAGGAATCTCCGGTTTGTTCACAAAGAATGGATTCTATGGTTGTTTCTCGCATCGATTAATCCTCCTGTTCCATACGGTAAATGGTATCCAGTACACAGCTGTTTGCTGCCTGAAGGATGTCTTCTCGTGTAACGGCTTGATAGCACTGCAATTCTTCTTCTAAGCTGCGGTCTGTATGGTGGCAGAATTGAGAAAAATACCACTTAATGTAGGAAGCCGGTGTGTCTCCAATGCCCTTTAAGGTATTATAAGCGCTGTATTTTGCGTGTTCCAATTCCTCATCGGTGAAGTGTCCGGCCTGCATTTCCTGCAATTGCAGCAGGATTTCCTGCTGTGCCGCTTCCATGTTTTCTGCTTCTACGCCGCAGTCTACCAGTAAGGTCTGTTTGGTTTCCAGATAGGTGCTGGTACAGTAATAGCAAAGACTCTTCTTTTCCCGCACATTCAGAAACAGCTTGGAAAACGGTGTTTGTCCGTACAGTAGATTCATCAGCTTCATGGCATAGGGATCCACTTGCTGTAGTTTAAAGGCCAGTGCCAACTTGGACTGATGAACTGGAAGCTTTTCTGTGATTGTGACAGGTTCCGGTTTGATTGGGCTGGCAGAGAAGAATGCGATTGGCTGAATCTTTGTGCGGTCCATTGCGGCAAAAGCGGCTTCCAAAGCTGGCTGAATGCGTGGATCCGGTGCAGGGCCTACGAAAAAGACTTCCACCGCAGCTGTTTGCAGCATCGTCTGGTAGGCAGCGAATGCAGATTCCGGTGTTACGGCAAGTGCATCTTCTTTGGTGCCATAGCAGGAGTAGGCAGCCGGTTCCGACTGAAAGGCAGTTTTACAGGTCTGCATTAGGGTATAGTCTCGTTTGTTGTTGATTTCCGCTTCAATGGTATCCAGCAGATCTTTCTGTTTGATTTGGAATTCCGGCTGGCAAAAGGCGCCATGTTCCGCATGCGGATGAAAGATGCAGTCCAGTACCAGTTGCAGCAATTCGCCCATCAGGTCTTCCTGTTCCAGAGCGAACGGATTGGCAATGGTGGAACCGCTGACCGTAATAGACTGAAGGTCACCCTGCTTGGACAGTGCCAGAAAGAGAGAAGCGCCGTATAGCAGATTGACTTTTTTGCTCAGCGCAGCCAAAGACGGGTACTTCTGACAGCTGGTGGTAAGCAGGCTGCCTGCCAGTGCATGTGCAGCAGCATGTGCCGGATGCAGCGGCAGCAAAAATCGTACTTTCAGCGTATTGGTTTTAAATTTCGGATCGATGATCTGATGCAACCCGATAGAATCAGACAACGCAATTCGTTGGTAGGATGTTGCCATAAACTAGAGATCCTTTCTATGGAGAACCTGTTCGCAGCATTCAGAGCGCAGGTTCTGAACAATTTGAAATTTCAAAATAGAAATATACCATATTATTATACCATAAACAGGGCAGAATTACCATCCCTTTTTCTGTAAATTTTAAAAAAATGGAAAAAAGTTGTTGGATTGAAAAGAAGTCTTTGAGAATGGTTGCAAATTTCATCTGGATTTGCTATAATGGAACCATAAAACAAACAAATCGAATGGAATGAGGCGTGAAAATCCCATGAGAACAATTACAGTACAAGCGAGTGAGTCTTACCCAATTTATATGGAGCGTGGTATTTTGGAACAGTGCGGTGCGCTGATTCGACAGGCAACCCATGCCAATACGCTTGCCGTGATTACCGATGATACCGTACAGGCACTTTATGGAGAAAAGCTGACAGCATGCTTGGAGCAAAGCGGCTTTTCCGTGGTACAGTTTGCTTTTCCGCACGGAGAAGCTTCTAAGTGTGCGGACACGCTGCTTCAAATTTATGCTTTTTTGGTCGAGCATCATATTACCCGAACAGACTGCTTGGTTGCACTGGGCGGCGGTGTAGTCGGAGATATTACCGGCTTTGCAGCAGCAACCTACCTGCGTGGTGTGGATTATGTTCAGATTCCGACCACGTTGCTGGCGCAGATTGATTCTTCTGTTGGCGGAAAAACAGCCATTGATCTGCCGAGCGGCAAGAACTTGGTCGGCGCTTTCAAACAGCCCAATTGTGTAATTTGCGATCCGGCAACACTGGAAACATTACCGCCTGCTTTTGTATCAGATGGAATGGGAGAAGCCATTAAATACGGTATGATCTGGGATGCCAAACTGTTTGATCAGATTGCATCGCATACCTTAGAGACACTGCCGGAGATTCTGGAGGATATGATTTATACCTGCATCGACATCAAGCGGCAGGTTGTAGAAGCAGATGAATTTGATACCGGAAAGCGTATGATTTTAAACTATGGACATACCTTAGGACATGCCATTGAAAGCTACTATCACTATCAGACCTATTCGCATGGCAGTGCTGTTGCAATCGGCATGTGTCTGATGGCACAAAGAACCTGTCCGAAGAACGTTTTGGAACGATTGGTGCAGTGCGTGGAGCAGTATCACTTGCCCAGCAGCGTACCGGTTCCCATGCAGGAATTGGTTGCGCATTGCGGAAAAGATAAGAAGTGTGCCGGTGCAACCATTCGATTCATTGTCTGCGAAACCATCGGCAAGGCGGAAATTCGTACCATGGATTTGGATGCCTTCGCTGCATTTATGGAGGAACAGTAAAACATGAAGATACAAATTGAACCCAGCCGCCTACAGGGAACGCTTTCTGTTCCGGCTTCCAAGAGTATTGCGCATCGTATGCTGATCTGTGCTGGTTTGGCGGAGGGCGTTTCCGTGGTGGAACGGGTTAGCTTTTCCAAAGATATTGAAGCAACCATTCATGCTATGGAGGCGTTGGGTGCTTCCTTCCAGATCGCAGGCAGTACCATTACAGTAACGGGCATCGGCAATCATACTGCCGTTTCCGAAGCCTCTATTCCATGTTGTGAAAGCGGTTCTACTCTGCGGTTTCTCATTCCGGTTGCAGCAGCACTCGGTGTTTCGGCAACCTTTTTTGGAGAGGGCAGACTGCCGCAGCGTCCGATCACAACTTATGTCCGGGAACTTTCTCAAAAGGGAATTCATTTTGACTATCAGAACACTATGCCGTTTTCCATAGACGGAACACTGCAAAGCGGTGATTTTTATCTGGAGGGAGATGTCTCCTCTCAATATGTCACGGGGCTTTTGTTTGCCCTTCCGCTTTTACCGGGCAATTCCCGGATTATTCTGCTGTCGCCGTTGCAGTCTAAGCCGTATGTTACCCTGACCATTGCCTGCATGAAGCAGTTCGGCGTAATGGTAGAAGAGACTGAGAACGGCTATGCCATTTCCGGCGGGCAGCATTATACCAGTTGCCGGACTGTGGTAGAGGGAGATTATTCTCAGGCAGCATTCTTCTATGTGGCAAATGCCATTGGAAATGCGGTACAGCTGGAAAATTTAAATCCCAACAGCGTGCAGGGCGATCAAAAAATCGTTGCAATTACGCAGACGCTGTGCTATAATAAAGAGAATGGTCTGCCTGTGCAGTTTGATTTGGATGCCACGGATATACCGGATTTGGTTCCGATTCTGGCTGTTTTGGGGACGTTTGGAACGCATCCGTCTCGTATTACCGGTGCACATCGCTTGAAAATCAAGGAAAGCGACCGCTTGGCAGCGATTTCTGAGCTGTTGAATCGACTGGGCGGAAAAGTTACAGCCAATGAGGATGGACTGGAAATTGAACCGGTTCCCATGCTGCATGGTGGCACGGTAGACAGCTGCGGCGATCATCGCATTGCCATGTGTGCAGCCATTGCTGCCACGCGCTGTACCCATCCGGTTATCATTCTTGGTGGAGAGTCTGTGGAAAAGTCGTATCCGCAGTTTTATGAAGATTATAATGCTTTAGGAGGAAATGCCCATGTCGTCGTTTTGGAATAATCGAATTTCCATTTCTATTTTCGGAGAGTCTCATGGCCCGGCTATTGGGGTAACCATTGATAATTTGCCGCCGGGGGAATACATCGATATGGACAAGATCCATCAGTTTATGACACGCCGTGCCCCGAAGAAGGATGGAACCACCACGCCACGCAGTGAGAAGGATTTGCCGGAAGTACTTTCCGGTGTTCTGAATAACCGCACCACTGGCACACCGCTTTGCGCCATGATTCAGAATACGGATACCCGTTCCAAGGATTACAGCAACTTGGCAAAACTGCCACGTCCTGGTCATGCCGATTATACCGGCGCCATGCGCTATCAGGGCTTCAATGATGTACGGGGCGGCGGTCACTTTTCCGGTCGTCTGACGGCACCGCTTTGTTTTGCAGGTGCAGTCTGCGGGCAGATTCTGGAACGGCGGGGCATCTATACCGGTGCGCACATTGCCGCCATTCATGGTATTCAGGATGATGCCTTTAGTCGGACACGTGTTTCCAAAGAGGACATTTTAGCAGTACGGGAAAAGAGCTTTCCGGTTATCAACGATGCACAGGGCAAATTGATGTGGGAGGATATCCAAAAGGCACGGATGGGACAGGAATCCTTGGGCGGTATTATTGAGTGTGCCGCAGTCAATGTGCCGGCTGGAATCGGTTCACCGATGTTTGACGGATTGGAAAATACCATTGCGCAGCTTGTTTTTGGGATTCCGGCTGTAAAGGGAATTGAATTTGGAGCAGGCTTCCAGGTTGCTGAAATGGTCGGCAGTCAGGATAACGATGCCTTTTATGTAGATGAAAATGGACACATCAAAACCAAGACCAATAATCACGGCGGTATTTTGGGTGGTATTTCTTCCGGTATGCCGATTACATTGAACGTTGCCATTAAGCCAACTGCATCCATTTCCAAGCCGCAGCAGACGGTAAACTTCCGGGAAAAAACAAATGAAATTCTGCAAATTCAGGGACGGCACGACCCTTGTATCGTACCACGGGCAGTTCCTTGTGTGGAAGCCGCAGTCAACCTGGCGCTGCTTTCTCATATGATGAATTATCCGCATTTTTAATGGAGGAAGTACAGGTATAGTATTTGGGAAAGAGGATTTCGCATGCAGGATAAAAATCTTCTAAAAATGTCAGAAATGGCAACGCCTACTGTAATGGATTCCTATACGGCGAGCATTTTGATTTGCTACTTGCTGCGCCGGATTGGGAAGCCTATACAAAAGGAACATCTATATGATATTGCAGTGGGAAATGAAATTATCAATTACTTTTTCTATCAGGAGTCGATTACCAATCTGATTCATCAGAATCTGATTCAGGTGATTCCGGACAAGCAAAATGTTCCCGCTTTTCAGTTGACGGATCGTGGAAGGGAATACGCCCGGCAGCTGAAAGAATACGTTTCCAAGCCCTATCGGAATAAGCTGGTTTCGGCAGCATTTCGGTATTTTGCCAAGATAAAGCGGGAAAATGAAGTGAAACTGGAGTATATTCCGCTGAAAAAAGGCTATTATGTACATGTTCGCTGCTTGGATCGGGAATGTGATTTGCTGGATTTGAAACTGTATGCACCGGATTTGACGCAGGCCAAATTCCTGGGAGAACAAATTATGAAAAATCCAGCTGGATTTTATGGGAAGATTCTGGAAGCTGCTTTTTCCAACGAAGAAGCAGAGCTTTCGATTCCGGAGGAACAGAAGTGAAGCCGCAGGCGAACCGCCTGCGGCTTTTTTACAGTTTGATTGCAATGGCTTATTGAAAAGGATCCGCTTTGCAGGGCTTTTGTTCTGTGGGAAAGGCGTAGAAGGCACCTTCACAGTCGCAGACTGCCAAAAATACTTCGGAAGCTTTTAAGTGCTGTTCCGTCAGCTTCTTTTGCAGCCAGATTTCGTCCAAACCGCATGCTTTTAAGTTTCCTGCTAAGATCTTTCCATCTGAAATGGCAACTCCCATGATCTGATCCTGTTTGGGGGAAAGCCCAACATCCTGCGGTGTCAGCGGACGGGCAGTGGCTTTGGGCAGGATGGACAGCTGTCCGTTGGATTCCAAAATTGCAGTATCAATATCTTGCATATTGTAGTATCCGCTGGCACGGCACTGCACCATAAATTCGTTCAAATTGAGTTTAGCACGATGAAAGGCGGAGCGGTTGAATGTTCCGCCTTTCACCAGAATGACGGAACGTCCCTCCAGAAAGCGGCGCAGTATGATGCAGTGATCGGAGATGAAATTGATGAGAAATGCTGCAATGGTATATAATACAATGGCAATCAGCGGGTCAAGGGTATCCGTCCATTCGCTGGTTGCCAGCTCCGCACCAATGGAACCGATGGTGATGCCGTTGATATAGTCAAATAAACTCAGTTGGCTAATCTGCTTGCCACCCAGAATTTTCGCCATAAAAAACAGGACAATGACCGAAAGCAGTGTGGTGCAGATGACTCGAAAAATTTCCAGAATGAATGCCTCCCTTTTGCAATGTAGTTGATTTGTTGTTAGAATGTGTAGATTTTCCGCTTTTATACAGAAGAAAACACCGCTGCAGTTTGGTAAAAGTATACAGTTGCTATTCTTTTGAATTGTGCAGATTGTATATAGTTTTTTGAAAGTTTGAAAAAAGAATTGCAATCTTGACAAACATATGGTAAAATATACTTGCTAATTTTTTCAATTCTGAAAGGAGTTCTTTATGAAAAATCTTAAGTTAGGGAAGCGTGTGCTTGCTGCAATTTTGAGTGCTGCCACAGTAGTGACCGGCATCAGCGGCGTAGCAAACGTTTCAACTGCCAATCGGGTGGCACTGCCTGTTTCCGCAGAATCCGATGACACCACAAATTATGCAAAGCTGTTGCAGTATTCCATGTATCTGTATGATGCCAACATGTGCGGCGCATCTGTTGGTAGCGCTTCTGCATTGACCTGGAGAGATGCATGCCACACCGGCGATGAGGTAAGCGGTGGCTTCCATGATGCAGGTGACCATGCAAAATTCGGTCTGCCGGCGGGATTTTCTGCTTCTACACTGGGCTGGGGGTACTATGAATTCAAGGATACCTATGATGCACTGGGACAGACTGCACACCTGAAAAAAATTACCGATTATTTTGCAGATTTCTTTAAGAAGTCTACCGTTTTAAGCGGCGATACCGTATCCAAGTTCTGCTATCAGGTTGGAGATGGTGCAGCTGACCATAACTATTGGGGTCCTCCGGAAACACAGGAAGCCATTAAGGGCAGCCGGGAATCTCTGTGGACAACCAATGGTGCAAGTGATATTGCCGCAGAATATGCAGCAGCACTGGCAGTGAACTACCTGAACTTTGGAAATGAAGAAGACTTGACATATGCAAAGGCTTTGTACAAGTTCTCCAAGCAGTATAATCAGAAGTCCAATGTCAATGAATATGGCTCAGAAGATTATGAAGACGATCAGGCATGGGCAGCAGGATTCTTGTATCTGGCAACCAATGATGCAAGCTACAAGAGCGATATGGACAGCTATTTTTCAAGCGGTAACAGAGTATGGGGCGAAGTATACTATTCTCACTGCTGGAACAATGTAAGCTTGGGCGCTGCTGTTCTGTATGGCGAAATTGGCGGCGGCTGGAAATGGGCAGAGTCTTATTTAAATAAGAATTGCTCCGATACTAGCAACTTCTTAGCAATAAATTCCTGGGGCAGCGCAAGACTGAATACCGGCGTACAGCTGCCGGCATTGGTTGCTTCCAAGCGTACCAGCAATGATTATACCGCTTGGTGTAAAGCACAGATGAGTATGATCCTGGGCAAAAATTCCGCTAGCAAGAACCTGGTTGTTGGATTCAATGAAAATTCTCCGAAGTATCCGCACCACAGAGCCGCTTCCGGTCATGCATTTACTACAAAAGATGAGGCAACACCGACATGGGATGCAACAAATTCTCATGTATTGGTTGGCGCACTGGTTGGCGGACCGTCCAGCTCAGATTTCTCTACTTATAATGACAGCGTTTCCGATTACAACTCCAACGAAGTTGCAATTGACTACAATGCAGCACTGGTTGGTGCAGCAGCAGCATTGTATGATGTATACGGAACAGGCAGCCTGGAAAGCAGCATTCCAGGTGTAGGAAGTACAGATCCGATTGTTACCACTGCAACTACAGTTGCTACTACCAATACAACAGAGGGAACGACCCTTACAACAGCTCCGACTACTACTGCTGCTCCGACTACAACAGCAAGCAGCGGCGGCAACTCCACTGCTGGTTATACCACAAACCTGAATCAGAAGGTTGCTTACAGTGAATTGCCGACAAATGACAGAATGATCGGCTGGAACTGGTCGGATCTGGGTGTTAGCGCAGGCGAAACCGTACAGAAGGTTTTGATCAACATTTCTACCGACAGCGATAAGATTGGCAAGTGGCAGGGCGCATTTGGTTCCTCCACAACGGTAGCGCCAGATTACTGGACCCAGACCAAGGATATGTCTCAGACCATTGATGGTACAAGCGGTACCATTACCTGGGAAGTAGATTCTGCAACTGCATCCATCATTCAGCCTTCTTACGACGGTCAGCTGAAGTTTGGTATTTGGTGGATCGATTGTGATGAATTTACCATTGATTCCATTACCGTTGTAACGGATAAGAGCGGAAGCAGCACCGTTACCACCGCTGCACCGGCTACCACTGTAACAACAAAGACTACAACAGTTTCTACCAACAACGGCGGATCTACTTCTAGCGGCGCACACGAAAAGAAACTGAACCAGAAGGTTACTTACAGCGAATTGCCGGCAGACGACAAGATGATCGGCTGGAACTGGTCGGACTTGGGCGTTAGCGCAGGCGAAACCGTACAGAAGGTTGAAATCAATCTTTCTACTGACAGTGATAAGATCGGCAAGTGGCAGGGTGCATTTGGTTCTTCCACAACGGTAGCACCAGATTACTGGACCCAGACCAAGGATATGTCTCAGACCATCGATGGTAAGAGCGGCACCATTACTTGGGAAGTGGATTCTGCAACTGCATCCATCATTCAGCCTTCTTACGACGGTCAGCTGAAGTTCGGCATTTGGTGGATTGACTGTGACGAGTTTACCATTGATTCCATCAAGGTTTACACCGACAAGACTGGCGGTACCGTTACTACCGCAACACAGGCAACCACAGCAACCACAAAGGCAACTACTACCACAACTTCTACCAACTCTGGCAGCAATGGCGGTCACAAGACCAACCTGAACCAGAAGGTTACTTACAGCGAATTGCCGACAAATGACAGAATGATCGGCTGGAACTGGTCGGACTTGGGCGTTAGCGCAGGCGAAACCGTACAGAAGGTTGAAATCAATCTTTCTACTGACAGTGATAAGATCGGCAAATGGCAGGGTGCGTTCGGTTCCTCCACAACGGTAGCACCGGATTATTGGACCCAGACCAAGGATATGTCTCAGACCATCGATGGTACAAGCGGCACCATTACTTGGAATGTTGATTCTGCAACTGCATCCATCATTCAGCCTTCTTACGACGGTCAGCTGAAGTTTGGTATTTGGTGGATTGACTGCGACGAGTTTACCATTGATTCTGTCGTAGTATATACTGATAAGACTGGTACTGGCGAAGTAACTACTACTACCACCACAACAACTACTACCACAAAGGCAACTACTACCACAACAACTACAAAGGCAACGACCACTACAAAGGCTACAACCACAGCTAACAGTGGTACCACTGCCACAAAGGCAACCACCACTACAAAGGCTACTACTACCACAAAGGCAACTACCACCCAGACACCGGGTCAGTTCCTCCGTGGCGACGTTAATGAAGATGGAAGAATCAGCCTGGCTGACTTGGTAAGACTGAGCAAGGCATATGCAGGTACTGTTGAACTGAGCGATATGGCACAGAAGAATGCAGACTGCAATGCAGATGGTTCCATCAATGACCAGGATATTACCACACTGGCACAGTACCTGGTACGTGCAATCTCAAAATTGCCGGATTAATGCAAAGCTTTAACGGCATTGCATCAAAATCGTGAATGAATATGGGAGACTGCTACAGTCTCCCATATTTTTTATGGAATCCATGCAAAGTTTTGTACAAGTTGCAAGAAGAAAAAGGTAGCAAATTGCACAAGAAATTGATCAATTGTTTAGCAGGTTTTACCGAATTTCTTGAATAAGCTTTACAAAATTGGTGAAGTTGTGCTATAATGTAGACAACGAGAGGCTCCGATTGGGTGCACTTTTTTCAGGTTTTCTGAAGATTGCATCAAAGTCCCTGCTTCTAAGTCTCCCAGAGGGGATTGAGTCGTTACCATGTGCCTGTTTATCCGCAGACACGAACAAATTTTATATTTATTTTAAGGAGGATATCTATGCTAAAAAACAAATTTAGCAAGAGAGTCCTGGCTGGTATCATGGCTGGCGTTATGACCGCAACAGCTTCTGTTACAAGCCTGGCTACTCTGACTGCATCCGCTGGCGAAGAGCTGGGTTCAGTCGATTTCAACAACGGCGTTGGTCTGCCGTGGCATATTTGCGAATCTGCTACCGGTACCATGAGCTTTGAAATCAAAAACAACGTGTACAACATCAAGATTACAAATCCTGGTGGTGTGGGCAACTCTGGTGAAGGCCGTTGGGACTGTCAGTTCCGTCACAGAGGTCTGAGCCTGGAAAATGGTCATACTTATCGTATTACGTATAGTATGTGGACCAGCCAGAGAGGTCGGTTCTACGCCAAGTTGGGTAACATCACCAATGATGATGCAGAATACTGGCACATGAACGGTACTCCGCTGAATGTAACTGGTTTGACAGAAACTTCTACACAGGCAGAAGTAGAAAGCGCACTGAAGAGTGCTTCTACCACTGGTTCTGAAATCCAGTACTATCAGGGATGGAACGACTGGATGAATCAGTACTTGGAAGCAAATAAGTGGACAACTTATGCTTATGAATTCAAGGTTGATTTCTCTAAGATGGAAAACGTTTCCAGCGTAATCAACTCCATGAATCATGAGGGCGTTTGCGAATGGACCTTCCACCTCGGTGGTACCACTCCGCAGTTTAATCAGAGCTTTGAGTGCTTCCCAGAAGGCACAATCCTGAAGTTCGACAACATGGCCTTGATCGATATGACCGATGACAAATCTGACTATGTTGCAACAGAGGATTATACACCGTCTGGTATCGAACTGAACCAGGTTGGTTATTACCCGAACCTGACCAAGAAAGCTACCTTGGTTTGCGCAGATGGTGACAACAGCGCACATGAATTCACGGTAAAGGATTCTTCCGGCGCTACTGTTTACACAGGCACTTCTTCCGGCAAGGCTGTTTACGATGAAGGCGCTTGGGATTATTCTCAGATCCTGGACTTCTCTGATTTCACTACACCGGGCAAGGGCTATTACATTGAATGCGATGGCAAGAAGTCCTTGGCATTCGACATTGGCGATGACATCTATGATGGCTTGCTGACCAATGCAATGAGCTATTTCTATCAGAACCGTGCAGGCGTTGCCATTGACGAAGATCTGATGGTAAAGGCAAATGAATATCAGGATGCAGCTCCGGCTGACTCCACCAGACTGGGTCATACCGAATATGGTCACAACCCGGATAAGGCACATATTGCTGACGAATGGGTTTACATCTATGCAGAAGACCCGGCTAGCAAGTACCCGAACACCATTGATGTAACAGGTGGTTGGTACGATGCTGGTGACCACGGTAAATACGTTGTTAACGGCGGTGTTTCCCTGTGGACTCTGATGAACATTTATGAGCGTTCTGTAGCAAACGGCGACGCTTCTAAGTGGGATGACAACTCTGGCACTGTTATTATTCCGGAAACTGGAAACAGCACACCGGATATCCTGGACGAAGTAAAGGTTGAAACTGACTTCTTCTTGAAGATGCAGAGAGCAGACGGCATGGTTTACCACAAGATTCACGACTACAAGTGGACTGCACTGGCAGTTGCACCGTGGAGTGAAGCAGCTGATCTGACTCGTATTGTAAAGCCGGTAACATTTGCAGCTTCTCTGAACTTTGCAGCTGCTCTGGCACAGGCTTCTCGTCTGTTTGAAAAATATGATGCTCCTTATGCATCTAAACTGTTGACTGCAGCTGAAAAGGCTTATGCAGCAGCAAAGACCAATTATTATCCGTATGCTAATGAAACAGATCCGGATCACAGCATGTATGCTCCTCTGGATCAGAACAAGGGTGGTGGCCCTTACGGCGACACCGAAGTATCTGACGAATTCTACTGGGCAGCTTGCGAACTGTACATCACAACTGGTAAGGCTGATTATAAGACCGACCTGGATTCTTATAAGGATGCTTACGTTGTACAGACCAACCTGGTCGGCGGTGAAAACAACGGTTCTTGCAGTGCCTTCACATGGGGAACCCTGTCTTCTCTGGGTACCATGTCCCTGTACCTGAATGCAGATACCATGCTGAAGGATGGTAAGCTGTCTCAGGCAGAAGTGAACAAGATCTCTGACAGCATCGTAAATGCAGCAGACTTCTTCATCGAAAAGGAAAACAATTCTCAGTACGGCATTCCGTACGTAGGTCATACCTATTCCGCAACTCTGTGGGATTCTGAAACAGATACCATGAAGGACGTTGAACTGACCAACGGTTACGAATGGGGTTCCAACTCCATGGTTATCAACAATGCAATGGTAATGGCATTGGCTTATGATGTTACAAGCGATGTAAACTATCTGAACGGCGTATCTACTGCATTTGACTACCTGCTGGGTAGAAACCCGCTGGAACAGTCCTATGTAACTGGTTACGGTGAACATGCAACTACTTACCCGCACCACAGATGGTGGTCTTATCAGCTGGATAAGAGCTTCCCGATGGCACCGAAGGGCGTTCTGTCTGGTGGCCCGAACTCCAACATGGAAGACCCGATGGTCCTGGGTGCTGGTTATAAGAGAGGCGAAATCGCCCCGATGAAGTGCTACCTGGATAACTTGGAAGCATGGTCTGTAAACGAGTGTACCATTAACTGGAACTCTCCGCTGGTATGGGTTGTTTCCTTCCTGGAAGACGAAGCTCCGAAGGCTGGCAGTCAGTCTCAGACTACAACAAAGGTAACCACTACAACTGCTAGTGGCGAAACCACTACTACAACCGCTAAGACAACAACAACTGCTTCCGGTTCCACAACAACTGGTAAGGTTGGCGATGCTCTGATCGGTGATACCAACCTGGATGGCGCTGTATCTCTGGCTGACCTGATTACTTTCCAGAAGCAGCAGCGTGGTGCAATCGACTTCAATGATCAGCAGATGATTAACGCAGACTGCGATCAGACTGATGCCGAAGGCATTACTTCTAGCGACGTATCTGTTCTGTTGCAGTTCTTGATCGGTAAGATCAATGCACTGCCGCTGCAGTAAGCGTATTTGAATCACACCAGTGATTTTTGAAATAGCGCAGTCTTTTGACTGCGCTATTTTTTTGTCAAAAAAGCTTGACAAAGCGTTTGGAATGCAGTATAATGAGTAACAGTATAAAGTTTATATACAACCTTATCAAGAGTGGCGGAGGAACAGGTCCTATGAAGCCCGGCAACCTAATTGCAGCAATATTGCCGCAAAGAAGGTGCTAATTCCTGCGGGTAATCCGAGAGATGAGGCGTTTTGCACGAAATGAAAAACAAGGCACTCGGTACCATCGAGTGCCTTTTTGTGTTGACGCAAAATAGGAAAGGAATGATTGTGATATGGCAAGAACATTATTTACATCAGAATCCGTAACAGAAGGACATCCGGATAAGATCTGCGATCAGATTTCCGATGCGGTTTTGGATGCGATTCTGGAACAGGATCCAATGGCACGTGTTGCCTGCGAAACGGCAACAACAACTGGTATGGTACTTTGCATGGGTGAAATCTCCACCAAGGCATATGTCGATATTCCCGGAATCGCAAGAAGCGTGATTCAGGAAATTGGTTACGATCGTGCAAAGTATGGATTTGATGCATCAACTTGCTCCGTTCTGACTGCAATTGATGAGCAGTCTCCGGACATTGCAATGGGTGTTAACGATGCACTGGAGAGCCGTGCAACAGACGAACATGAAACCGGTGCCGGTGACCAAGGCATGATGTTTGGATTTGCTTGCGATGAAACCAGCGAACTGATGCCGCTGCCGATTTCTTTGGCACATAAATTGACGATGAAGCTGGCTGCTGTGCGAAAGGAAAAGAAATTGCGTTACCTGCGTCCGGATGGAAAAGCACAGGTTACCGTAGAATATGATGGCTATCGTCCGGTTCGCGTGGATACAGTTGTAGTTTCCACCCAGCATGCCCCGGAAATTCCGTCTGAACAGATTGCGGCAGATATTATGACATATGTCATTCGCCCAGTCATCCCGGCAGAACTGCTGGATGAAAACACCAAGTATCTGATTAACCCAACTGGACGTTTTGTAGTAGGCGGCCCGCAGGGTGACAGCGGCTTGACCGGACGGAAGATCATCGTAGATACCTACGGTGGCTATGCACGGCACGGCGGCGGCGCATTCAGCGGAAAGGATCCGACGAAGGTAGATCGTTCCGGCGCTTATGCAGCACGGTATATTGCAAAGAATATTGTTGCTGCCGGATTGGCTAGCCGCTGCGAAGTGCAGCTGGCATATGCAATTGGTGTTGCAAAGCCGGTTTCCGTTCTGGTGGATACTTTTGGAACTGGAACCGTTGCAGATGACAAGCTGGCAGAAGCCGTACAAAAGGTATTTGCACTGACTCCGAACGGCATTATCAAGATGCTGGATCTGAGAAAGCCGCAGTACCGGAAGTTGGCTGCATATGGACATATGGGCAGAACCGATTTGGCAGTTGCTTGGGAAAAATGCGATCGAGTAGATGCGCTGAAGGCTGCTCTTGCAGAATAAGTACAATTGCACACAAGCATCAGGAAGGAGTCCTCAAATGGGAGGACTCCTTTTCTTGCTGTAAAGCGGCTGTAATGGATTGGACTTGGGTTGCCATAGCGGCAGCCACTTCCGCTTCTGGGCGGAAGGTGGAGGGGTAATCATAAATAGCAAGCCCGCCCAATTCCGGATCTGAACAGGTTAGATTGATTTGCCGGGCAGGAATGGTCAAGTCCTGCTGCCATTCTGTGGAGCCGCTGCCTGCCCAAGTATCTTCTTTTCCCATTTTATAGGTGCAAATACCAATGACAAGGGAAACATCCGGGCAGGTAACCAGCTGCTTCCATTCCGTCACCATTTCTGAAAAAGGAGCGGATTCATTTTGGAAGCCATAGTAAAGCTGGGGTACGATATAGTCGCAGAAGCCCGGCTCCTGGCTCCAGCGGCGAACATCTGCAAATTGATGCTGTAGATTGCCCTCGATGGTTCCCTGCGGGCTGATTCCGAAAAGCAAATCCGGATGAACATTTTTGACCGTATCGTAAAGTGTTTGCACCAATTGGCTGCATTGCTCCAATCGCCATGCGGTTTGATCACTGCTGCCGCTGGCAGCAAATGCTGCCGCATCAAAGGCGGGATCCGTTGTTGGATAAAAATAGTCATCAATATGCAGACCATCGACCGGATATTGTGTTAAAATTTCAGCAGCACCGTCTGCAATCAGTTGCCGCACTTCTTCGTAGCAGGGATTCAGCCACCAACGATTTTGCACTTGCACCAGATAGGTGCCTCGTTTGTTGTCGTCCAGGTACCATTGCTTGAGAAGGTAGCTGTTTTCCATTTGCTGCATTTCTTCGTCTGTTTGCCCACGCAGCGGATTGATCCAGGCATGAATGGAGAGGTTTTGTTCGTGTGCAAGGTCGGTCATAATGGCAAGGGGATCATAGGTGCAAGAGTCGGAGCAATAGGAGCCGAGCGGAAAGAGTTTGGAACGATAATAGGCATCCTGATAGGCACGGACATGCACATAGACGGTGTTGATTCCCATATTGGCTGCATTTTGAAATTCCGCTCGCATGGAAGCGGTAAACTCTGCTTCTGATTGATTGGTTAGTGTGTTGCTGTAGTCCATGACTGGGAACCACATTGCAGTTTGTTTGGCATAATTGCAGATAGTTCGGCTGGCAGTTGGTTGTTTCGATGGTTCTGGTGTGACATGTAGCTGTGCCACCGTTTGCACATTATCCGAAACGGATTTGCAAAAGAGTGCATCTTTTGGCGGAGTCGTATTTTGTGCGGTCTGGCTGCATCCCATCAGCAGCGTGGCGGCGGTAAGAAGTGCAGCAGCTCTGCACCATTTTTGGATTGACATAATTGGTTCTGATCATCCTTTCCGAAATTGTCTCACAAATACTATATGCACGCCATTGGAAAAATATGACAAAAGCAGTTATCCAATCAAACGACTATTTGGAAAAAAGAAGCGGCGTTGCTTGCAATTTTCCCATAAAAATGCTATAATAAACATATTGTTTTGGGACGGAGGAATGCATCCTATGAGACAAATTACAAACAGTCCGGAAGAGACGATTGCATTTGCAAAACAAATTGGTGCAAAGCTGCATGCTGGAGACTGTATCGCCTATTTTGGCGGATTGGGAATGGGAAAAACTACTTTTACCAGAGGACTGGCAATGGGATTGGGACTAGAGGACGTTGTTTGTTCCCCTACTTTTGCCATTGTCAACGAGTACCATGGAGCAGCTGGTGCCTGTTCCCTGTATCATTTTGATATGTACCGGATTCTATGCCCGGAGGAATTGGAATCGACAGGATTTTATGATTATCCGCTGGAAGAAAATGTATTTGCCATTGAGTGGGCCGAGCATATTGCAGATGTGTTGCCGCCGCATACCATTCGCATTACAATCAACCAGTTGGCAGAAGAAACACGGGAAATTATCATAGAAGGAGATGAGCGCTTTTGCTGATTCTTGGAATGGATACATCCGGAAAGACCGCAGCAGCTGCGGTTTATGATACGGAGGAAGATCGCATTTTAGCAGCACAGACTGTATATACCAAACAGACGCATTCCCAGATTATGCTGCCGCTTTGTCAGCGTGTATTGGGAGATGTCCAGCTGCGACTTGCAGATTTGGATTGCCTGGCGGTTGCTGTGGGGCCAGGTTCCTATACAGGGCTGCGGATTGGCATTGCTGCTACAAAAGCAATGGCGTATGCATTGCAGCTGCCGTGTGCTGGTATTTCGACGTTAAAGGGACTTGCTTATCAGGCACAGGGCTTCTGCGGTTCCATCTGTGCCGTGATGCAGGCAAGACAGACGCTTGTGTATGGTGGCTTATACCGCAGCGGTGCAGATGGTGCCTTGGAAGCGGTTGTACCGGATCAGCTTCTGGAACGGGAAGAACTAGCCGCTTTGCTACAGGCACAGCAGCAGCCAGTTTTGCTGGTCGGAGATGCTGCGGCTGCTTTTCAGACAGCGTTTCCGGAGTTGCCGCTTCAGCTGGCACCGGCACCAGTACGGCTGCAAAATGGTTGCGGCATTTGTCTGGCTGCTCGCTATGAAACCGGGATTACGCCGGATCAGCTGGAAGCAGCTTACTTGCAGCCGGTTAAGGCAGAAAAGGATCGCATGCAAAAATGACGGTGGAAAACCCGGAAACAAGGCTTGCATTTTCTTACAAAATATGCTATAATAAATTTTATAGAGTGAGAACAGATTCGATCGGAAATCGAAGTCGGTTTGCGGTGGAATAGAAGGAGTTTACCATGAAAATTTGGATTGGTTGTGATCATGCTGGATATGACTTGAAAAAAGAGGTCATTGCATATTTGGAGCAGCATGCAATTGCGTATGAGGATCTTGGCTGTGATGGAAGCCGGGTCGATTATCCGGATATTGCAAAGGCTGTCTGCACAGCTGTTGTAGCAAATCAGGATGCAAAGGGAATTTTAATTTGCGGAACAGGAATCGGTATGTCGATTGCAGCAAATAAAATCAAAGGAATTCGTGCAGCACTTTGTGCGGATCATTTCTCTACCAAATATACCAGATTACACAATGATGCCAATGTGATGTGCATGGGCGCTCGTACATTGGGAAGCGGACTGGCGCTGGAGTTGGTGGAAACCTTCCTGAACACGCCGTTTGAAGGCGGACGTCATGCCGTTCGGGTCAACAAAATACAACAACTAGAACAGGATTAATTTGGAGGATTCAATTATGGCACTGCATATTATTACACATCCATTGGTACAGCATAAAATTTCTTTGATGCGTGACAAGACTACCGGCGTAAAAGAGTTTCGGGAACTGACTTCCGAGACTGCTATGCTGATTTGTTATGAAGCAACCAGAGACCTTCCGATGAAGGAAGTGACTTTGGAGACCCCGCAGGGGATTGCAAAGGCACATGTGATTTCCGGCAGAAAGCTGGCATTTGTTCCGATTCTGCGTGCAGGATTGGGTTTGATTGAAGGTGTTACTTCTTTGATTCCAGCTGCAAAGATCGGACACATTGGTATTTTCTGTGATCCAGGTACCCATAATGCGGTGAAGTATTATTCTAAGATGCCGGATGACATTGCAGAACGGGAAGTTATCGTTGTAGATGCAATGCTGGCAACCGGAACGTCTGCCAATGCAGCCATTCAGGATTTGAAGGATATGGGAGTAGAGCGGATTAAGTTCCTGTGCTTACTGTGCAGCCCAGAGGGCAAGCAGGCACTGGAAGAACAGCATCCAGACGTAGACATTTATTGTGGCGGCATGGATGAAGGCTTGGAAGATGGTTACATCATTCCGGGTCTGGGCGATGCCGGTGACCGTATTTTTGGTACCAAGTAAGAGAAAACGATTAAGCCGCTGTACGAATTTTTGTACAGCGGCTTTTTGTGTGGAATGGAGAAAATAATATTGGTGCGAAGGGCTCCCTCAAAATCAAATGATTTTGAGGGAGCCCTCTGGATCTATACGGGGTCGTGTTATTCTGAATCGTCATCGTCCATTTGATCCTGCTGATAGGTTTCCAATATGTCTAAAGCAACATCCCGGCGGGTACGACGGGAATCCATGGCTTCCTTTTCCAACCAGCGGTGTGCTTCCGCTTCTGTGTAGTGTTTGGTTTCCACCAGGACACATTTTGCACGACAGACCAGTCGCAATTCCTCCAGTTTGTTCTGGAGTTTTTTATAATCCTGTTTCATCAGAAGCATTCTGGCATTCATCGCAGCAGAAAGCCGAATGGCTTGATGAAGTGCTGTTTTATTCAGCGGCTTGGAAATGACAAAAATGCCATAATCAATGGTTTTATTGGTCATTTCTTCTGCAATTTCATTTTTACAGATTAAGAGAACACCTGCACAGGTTGTCTTTGCAAGTTTCAATGCAAGCTGGTGTCCGAATTCATCTTTTAATGGCGTATTGATGAGAATCAATTCATATTCCAAATTGGTTTGGCTGAGATGTCGTCTTGCTTCACTGCCGCTGGTCAGAACGGAGATGGACTGAAATCCGCATTTTTTCAAAAAATCTGTTAAAACATCCAGACCTTTTTCGGAGCCTGAAAGAATCAAGGTGCGTTTTGAAAGCACGTCGAAATACCCCCTCGTACAAAGCTATGCGGATTCCTCATTAAAAGCATTGCTGATAAGAAAATGCAACAGGATCGTCTGTTTTTTGATAAGCATCCAATTGCTGCTTGGTCTTTTCCAAGTAATTGCGGAAAATCATTTCCGGCAGACTTTTTTTAACGAATGCACTTTCTGCGGCTACTTGCCATGCTTCTTCTAAAGAAGCCGGCAACGCCTGGAATACAGCAGTTCCATTTGCTGCATTGCGGTCATCGGTCAGCTGTTCCTGATTTTGAATGCCTTCGAATCCGGCAGCCAGCAGCAGCTGGAAGGTCAAATATGGGTTGCAAAAGGCATCGGCACAACGCAGCTCAATGCTGGAATCTCTGCCAGGTGTATGGCGCAGCTGGAGCAGTTGGATGCGGTTTTCTTCTGACCAGTTTACATGGCTGGGCGCAGAATGCAACTCCAGACGTTCGTAGGAATTGATCGTTGGATTGGTGAACAGCGTGAATTCCCGAACCCGATTCAAAATGCCGGCGATGAAAGAACGCCCCTCTGGTTGCATGGTATCCATGGTATCTCCGAAGATGCTCTTTCCGTCCTTTTTAATGAGCAGCGCAATTTTCAAAGCGCTGCCGTTTTCATTGGCGATGGGCTTTGGCATAAAGGACGCATAAAGTCCGTTTTGGGCAGCGATGGTCTTTACGACTGTTTTGTAGTGTACCATGTTGTCCGCAGCAGTCAGCGGATTGTTGCAGGCGAAGTCAATTTCATTTTGTCCAGGGCCGTGTTTGTGGCAGGAAGAGGTTGGATCAATGCCCATTTCCTCCAGAGAGAGACAAATTTCACGACGTGTATTTTCACACTGATCCAGCGGTGCAATATCCAGATATCCGCCGTGGTCATGCGGAACATGGGTCGGATTGCCCTGTTCGTCCAGGTTAAATAGATAGAATTCACAGCGTGTTCCCATTTCGCAGTGATATCCCATTTGGTTGCATTTTTTCATGGTCTTGCGCAAATTTCGGCGCAGATCGCCGGAGTATGGTGTTCCGTCCATATGGTAGATGTTACAGAAGAAACGGATTACACGTCCGGTTTGCGGTCTCCAAGGAAGAACCGAAAGGGTAGATGGATCCGGCTTGAGCAGGAGACTTTGGTGGGCTGCTTCCATTAAGCCGGTTGCATTAAAGGGAATTCCATAGGAAATGGCTCGCTGTAGCTCCCGTGGCATAATGGCAATATTTTTCATGTTTCCAAACGTATCACAAAATGTCATGCGGATAAATTTTACATCATTTTCCTCAATGAAGTCGAGGATGTCCGATTCGGAAAAAAGCATAAATTACCTCCTGAAACGATGAAACTATACTTTCTATTATACGACATTTTTCAGCAAATGTAAACGCCTGGTACACATTATTTACATCTCAAAATTTTATGTTCGCATTTTTCTGTAATTCGAAAGAAAAAAGAAAAATAAATCATGAATGCACATATAATACAGCATGCAATTTACTAAAAATATTTAGTTTGGAAATAAAAAGAATTTCCATTCTTTGAACAAAGGTGCTATAATAGAGTTGCTTTCATAATTTTGCAAAAAGGAGAATGAAATATGGCATACAAAGAACCTGTAAAGGGAACCCTTTTGTCTTATCGGAATGATATTAAAGTATTAGATGCAACGGTTCGGGATGGTGGACTGGTAAACAACTTCTTCTTTACCGATCAATTTGTAAGAGATTTATATGAAACCAACCTCAAGGCTGGTGTAGATTATATGGAGCTGGGATATCTGGCAGATAAAGAATTGTTTGATCCGGAAAAGTTTGGAAAGTGGAAGTTCTGTGAGGAAGAAGCCATTCGTGGCGTCATTCCAGCCAATGATACCAATATGAAGCTGGCGGTTATGGCAGATGTAGGACGTTCCAATGTAAAGCGGGATCTTCCCAATAAGAAGGACAGCATTCTGGACATGGTTCGGATTGCAACTTACATCAATACCATTCCGACTGCCATTGAAATGGTGGAGGAATGTGCTGCCAAGGGCTATGAAACAACGGTGAATATCATGGCGATTTCCAAGGCAAAAGAATCAGAAATTGATGAAGCACTGGCGCTTCTCGGAAAAAGCAGTGCCAATGTTATTTACTTGGTAGACAGCTATGGCTCTATGTATCCGCTGGAAACACGCCGGCTGACGGATAAGTATTTGAGTGCCGCTGCAAAATATGGAAAAGAAATTGGGATCCATGCACACAACAATCAGCAGCTTGCATTTGCCAATACCACAGAGGCTGCTATGCTGGGCGTCAATTATCTGGATGCAACCATGGGCAGTATGGGACGAGGTGCTGGCAACTGTGCGATAGAATTGCTGCTTGGCTTTTTGAAGAACCCGAAGTATGACTTAAAACCAGTTTTGCGGTTCTTGGAGAGTGATATTGATCCGTTGAAGGAAAGCGGTGTTGTTTGGGGATATGATGTGCAGTATCTGCTGACTGGACGTTTGAACCAGCATCCAAGAACGGCAATTGCCTTTACCAACAACAAGCGGAAAGATTATTTTAACTTCTATCAGGAATTGATGGAAAACGAAGTGTGAGAACAACTTCTCAGTTTTTATACGAATGAAAAACGGCTGTCGAGTGAAAACTCGGCAGCCGTTTTGTTGGGGGAGCAATTTATTTTGAATCGGAAGCAGAAAATTTGCTGTAAATAAAATGAATGAGGAAACAGAGCACACCGCTGATCATACAGCATATTGCACGGGTAATTCCCTCTCCAGAGAGCAAATCCACCAGATCAATGACCAGCAGTTTAAAGAGACTGATAAAGGTTACAATCAGTCCAAATTGTCGGATGGTGCTGTTCTTCCAAAGAAATCCAATGAGAATGAAGCCAATCGCCAGCAACAGGCAAACAATGCTGACAAAGAGAGACTGCTCCAGGAATGCATTTAAAATACCGACTACCGTAAGTATGGACAGAACACCAAATAGAATGCTGACGTCTTTCTTGCCGGCTCGCAGATCTTTGTAACAGGTGTCGTTCCAGAGCAACGTGTATCCAATTCCTGCGAGACTTAGTAAGAGACGCAAAGGGAGTGAGCAGTCTGCATCTTGTAAGAAGGAAAGTGTCGCAGCAAAAAGGAGAAAGTGGAGAATGGTTACGGGTAAAACAGATGTCCGTTTCCAAAGGATTGTTCGAGATAAAAAGGCAGCAAATTGTAAGCCTGCAAGGATGAGCATCCAGATGGCAATACGAGTCGAGAAGGAGATATCTGCAAGAACTGGCTGTCGTAGGATCAAAATGGAGCCCACCATACTGTATAGGTAACCGATGGTGCAAAAAATAGGAAATCGCCGAAGCACACCATATCCGATTAGACAGCTGGCGACTGTAACCCAAATGCTCAGTGTAAGCGGAGAGGCATGGAGGAGCAGTAAAAAGAGATGCAGGATGCAGCATCCTGCCAGGGAAATTTGAAAGGGAAGATCTCGTTTTTTGGATGCAGATAAGCAAAGCAGGAAGAGCAGAAGCAAGCCAGTTCCAACCAAAGGACGCATCACTGCTTCGGTATACTTCAAAAGCTGCATGCAGATCAAGAGTCCACTGAAAAGGAGAATCAGATTGCCAAGGTTGAGAAATAACCCACAGTCTGTGGAATGATTGGCCGGTCGATCAATTCGAATGGCATACCAAAGCGTCAGAGTCAGCAAGAGCGCCGTGAACAGTGCAATGGCTGCAATCCAAGAAACAAATGCAGTGTGGCGGAAGGTATGCAAAAGCCAGATACGAACCAGAAAACATGCAATACTTCCCTCTGTAAAGAAAAGGGAGAGCAGGGTGGTGGTTCTTTGCGCAGGAGTGTCTAGAAAAATGGAAAGCAGGGAAACAATTGTAATCAAACCGGCAAGCATGAAATTTTGCGTGGGACGGCCAGAACCATACGGAATGAAAACAGAGAAAAACATGCCAATCAAGCTGATTACGGGCAGCAATGTATTTTTCTGTTTGATGGAAAGCAGCAGCGAAATCGTCCATAGAAGCAGCATGCCATAAAAAACGGGAAACGGAATAGTTGGATATGTTTTCCAAAGCAGGAGAATTGTAACATAAAGCAATGCGGCACCCAGTCCCGAAATGGCATGGAAAAAATAAAGGTAGGCAGGTTGTTTCCTGGCACCGATGCTTCCGACAGCAAGCAGACCACTGCCGATTCCAGTCAGTAGAATCCATTTTACCCAATCTGCTGCAAGTAAAGCGAGCAGGACCAATCCGCCAATTAGAATTAGTCCGGATGCAAGAATCCCCATGAACTTTTTGGCAAAAAGCTGATCCCATTCTTTTTTCGGTTTGGTAGGCATTGGCGGTGGCGTTGGATTCCAGGAATAAGTTGGTGGAATCGGATGAGCATGCGGAGTTTGTGCAGGATAAACGGAATGCTGGTGTGCGGCAGGCGGCGGACTGGTATTCCAAGATGGATAGGAAGTCGTCGGTGGAACTTCTGATTTTGCAGCAGGTTGTGCGTGATTGGGTTCTGTGGATGCAGATTTCATGGCAGCCTGTTGGGCTTTGAGTTGATTGAGCTGTTCCTGCATGGCTTGAATTTGTTCTTCCATTTGTTGGATGCTGTCTTTCAATGGGATCCCTCCTTATGGTGAATTTAGGTGGATAAAATAAAAAAACAGCAGCCGTATCAAAACATACGACTGCTGTAAATCGCTTATAAAAAACCGCCTTGCCGTCTTGTGGCACATAAAACCAAGCCGAAAGGCAAGGTGGGTATCCGCCCGAATGGTTCACGCTCCCTTCCTCCGCAAAAGCGGGAGGTCTGCAATCCGCACCCGGAGCTAAATTCCCTAGAAAAGAGTGTTGGATTATAAAAAACCACATAGTCACAAACAAGGCAGTCTTTCTTTTGCTATGGCTATTATACCACATGTACGAAAAAAAATCAAGTGTGAATTTTGTTTCATGCAGAATATTCAAAAATTCAGCAATGTTTATTTACGATCCACTTATTCTTCTTCTGCGTCTTCGTCAAAATCAAACAAATCCTGAATACGTTCTGCAAACATGCTGCCGATTTTGTCGTAATCTTCTTCGGAATCCACGGTGACAAAGAATGTTTCACCATCCTCTTCGGATTCCATCAGTACGATGAACTCGCCGTCATCTTCCAGTGCATCTTCTTCTGATTCATAGTAAGGAATCAAAGCAACGTAACGATTGCCCTCATATTCCAGTTCATCAATTTTTTCAAAGGTGGATTCTACGCCGTCTTCATCTTCCAGCGTGTACAAATCCAATCCAAATTCTAATTCGTCGCTCATGTTTCAAACTCCAATCTGCCGGTTGGCTTTTTTCTGGTGGCTGGAATCGTTCTGCATTTTGCCGGAACAGATTCCGAAAAGCATGCAAGCTTCTTTTCGTATTATACCGCATTTCTTCCAAAAAAGCAAGGGCTATTTATCAAATATTTTTGCAAATTATGCAAAATCCAAGAAGGAAACCGGATTTTCTGAAAAGTCTGGAATGAATTGCAGACCAGCGGCACTGCGCTCCTGGCAATATCCTTGCAGATCCAATTCGGCGGCATGCTGCACGACACTGTCATATTCCATGGTGGTAATGGTACGGGAAAGGGCATGCTCCGGCAAGGCAGCACCCGGCATGGGGGTGTACTGCCCCATGATACTGACAAGACGGTGGTCTGCTTGCGTGTGAGCGGCCAGCCAGTCCAGTATGGCCATGGATTCCTTGCGGTGTCCCGGTAAAACGAGATGCCGAATGATAGTCCCTCGCTGCAACAGAGTTCCGTTCCATTGCAGCGGCCCAGTTTGCCGGATCATTTCCAGAATGGCAGCTTTCGCTACGGTCGGATAATCTGCTGCCATGGAGAGCCGCTTTGCCGTCTCGGGTTGAATATATTTGAAGTCCGGCAGATAAATGTCAATATAGCCATCTAGCAGGGCAAGTGTTTCCAAGGTTTCATAGCCGCTGGTATTCCAGATAACTGGAATGGAAAGACGGGACTTGATAGGATCCAGCGCTTCCAGAATTTGTGGGACATACTGTGTTCCGGTGACCAGATTTAAGTTGTGAACCCCTTCCTGTTCCAGATGCAGCATGCAGCTGCGAAGCTGTGAAACGGTTACGGGTGTGCCGTGCATCTGGTGGCTGATGACGGCATTCTGGCAATAGCAGCAGCGCAGGCTGCATCCAGAAAAAAATAGGGCACCGGATCCATTGGTTCCGCTGATACAGGGTTCCTCCCAGTCGTGTCGCGCAGCACGTGCCAGATAGATGGTATCCGGTGCGCCGCAGAATCCACGCGCCTGAGTGCGAATTACGCCGCAACGTCTTGGGCAAAGGGTACAGCCTGCCATCAGGAAAGCCGCTCCCGGAAGTCTTCATAGCCGAATCGTTTGACGCATGTTATGTTCCCATCCTGATACAATGCGAGATCCGGCAGCGGCATGCCGTTGAAGGTATTATTTTTCACCATGGAGTAAATTGCCATATCGCAGAAAACCAGCTTGTCTCCGGCTTGCAGCGGATGGTCGAAGGAGTAATCCCCAATGACATCTCCGGCAAGGCAGGTGTTTCCGGCAAGCCGGTACGTATGTGCCTTTTCGCCGGCGGTTCCGCTATATAGAATATGTGGGCGGTACGGCATTTCCAGAACATCCGGCATGTGGCAGGCTGCTGATGCATCCAGAATGGCAATGTCCATGCCGTTGTGTACGATATCCAAGACCGTTGCCACCAGATAACCGGCATTCAGCGCAACTGCTTCTCCTGGTTCCAGGTATACCTGTACGCCGTATGCTTCCTGGACACGCCGGATACAGCGAATTAGGCGCTCTACGTCATAATCTGGTCGAGTAATGTGGTGACCGCCGCCGAAGTTTACCCATTTGCAGCGTTTGAGCCATTTGTCAAATCGAGGCAGCATGTAATCGAGGGTACGCTCCAGTACGTCGGAGTTTTGTTCGCACATGGTGTGGAAGTGAATTCCGTCCAGTCCGTCAAAACCATCCTCCTCCATTTGTTCCAGCGGTACCCCCATGCGGGAGCCGGGAATGCAGGGGTTATACAGATCGGTTTCTACTTCGGCATAGCCGGGGTTGATGCGCATGCCACAGGAGATACTCCGTGGAGCGTGCTGTACCTGTTCCCGATACTTTTTCCACTGTCCAAACGAATTGAACACAATGTGGTCGCACAGCATCAGCAGTTGTGTGAAGTCTTCTTGGGTATAGGCAGGGGAGAACACATGTACTTCCTTGCCGAAGGCTTCCCGTCCCAGTTTTGCCTCATATAGTCCACTGGCAGTGGTTCCGGCAAGGTCGTCCCGAATCAAAGGGTAAGCAGCAAACATGGAAAATGCTTTCTGTGCCAGCAAGATTTTACATCCGGTTTCCTGCTGAATCTGTTTCAGTAATGCCGTATTTTTTTGCAGCAGCCGTGCATCGGTAAGATAGCACGGGGTGTGTAGATCATCAATGGGAAGATCAAATAAAGATTCAAAGTCCATGAAAAAACTCCTTTTCAAATATAAGAGGGTTTACAGGAAAGAAGCGTTCTGCCCAGTGCGGAACGCTTCTTTTGTTTCATACAGATTGGTTTGATTTAATCTACTAATACCGGATCAAAGTTTTCTTTCCAAGGCAGCCCCCACTTGTTCAATGCATCCATGAACGGATCTGGATCAAATTCTTCTACGTTGTAAACGCCAGGTTTCTTCCATTTTCCAGTCATTACCAGCATTGCGCCGATCATTGCCGGAACACCGGTGGTATAGGAAACAGCTTGAGAGCCGACTTCCTTGTAACATTCCTGGTGGTCACAGACATTGTAAACATAGTAGTTTACTGGCTTGCCGTCCTTGACACCCTGACAAATGCAGCCAATGTTGGTTTTTCCTACGGTACGAGGGCCCAGGGAAGCCGGATCCGGCAGAACAGCCTTCAGGAACTGTAGCGGTACAATTTCCTTGCCTTCGAACAGGATGGGTTCAATGGAAGTCATTCCTACGTTTTCCAGGCATTTCAGATGAGTCAGATAACTCTGTCCAAAGGTCATAAAGAAACGAATGCGCTTGATGCCTTTGATGTTCAGCGCCAGGGATTCCAGTTCTTCATGGTGCAGCAGGTACATATCCTTTTCGCCCACTTCATCGAAGTTGTATTTCCGTTTGATTTCCATGGGCTCTGTTTCTACCCACTTGCCGTCTTCAATGTAGCTGCCCTTTGCGGAAACTTCCCGGATGTTAATTTCCGGATTGAAATTGGTAGCAAACGGATAGCCATGGTCGCCGCCGTTGCAGTCCAGAATATCAATATAGTGAATTTCGTCAAAATAGTGTTTTTGTGCATAAGCGCAGAAGACACCGGTAACGCCCGGATCAAATCCGCTGCCCAGCAGTGCGGTGATGCCAGCCTTTTCGAACCGTTCCCGGTAAGCCCACTGCCACTTGTATTCAAATTTTGCGGTATCTTCCGGTTCATAGTTTGCCGTATCAACATAGTCCGTCTTAGTGGCTAAGCAGGCATCCATGATAGTCAAATCCTGATAGGGAAGTGCCACATTGATCACAATATCCGGCTTTTCCTGTTCGATCAGGGCAATCAGCTGATCCACATCATTGGCATCTACCTGTGCGGTTGTAATCTTGGTGGATGTTTTATTCTGGAGTTCTTCCCTGAATCGATCACACTTGGACTTGGTGCGGCTTGCAATACAAATTTCTGTGAAAACTTCGCTGTTCTGACAGCACTTGTGAATGACAACGCCAGCTACACCGCCGGCACCAATAATTAACGCTTTTCCCATGACTCATATACCTCCAAAAAATCAAATCATTGTTTATTAGCAGCAATCCCAGTTATAAATCACATCACTGAAATCGCAGTTTTTCAGCTTTTTCCGATTGATGAAGAAGTTGCAGATCCCGCAGTCTCCCCATAAAATGTTCCAGTTGGTTCCCATGTCACTGTCCAGTTGAAACAGCAGGACGTCATGCGTGTCTCCATTGCCTCTGGGATCCCATTGGGTAAAGCCCGGATAGCCGCCGATCTTATGACCGCCGCCCCAGTCTTCTCCATCCTCGTCCATAAAGTCGTCTATATTTTCCAGCAGGCTTTCTGCCTCCTCTGGATAATCCTGCCATACCAGTTCCTTGATACGGTCTTCAAATCGATAATCGCTGGAAGAGAGGGGATCCATTTCTGCGGAGAATGCCAGTCCATAGCAGCCAATCACTGGAAAATCATCTTTCTCCTCAGAAGAAAACCTCTGTACTTTTCTGCGGACTTCTTCTTCCGTTACAGTTCTATCTGGCTCCTTGTAATAAAGTACCCGAAAGGTGTCCTGCAAAGTGTTGTCATCGAAATTCAGTCCGCTGACATCATCATTCAAGATCCAGAATTGCAGCAGTCCCTGATGCGGAAAATGTTCTAGCGTGATCTCTGCACAATTGATCTGTGCCAGGAGCCGCAGCTGTGTCCCCTTGCTGTCCTCCGGAATCTTTGTACCATGTGGCACATAGCCAATGCCGCCAACTTTGCTGTCGAACAGACCCGGTTCAAGATCCGTCAGCTGTAATTTCATGCAGGGAATCGCTGTCTTTTGCAGAATCTCACTGCGGAGTTCTTTTGCGGTATGCAGTGCGGAATCCGTTTTTTCAATCTTTTCGAATGCTTTGACGCCATCCTCTTTCCGATTCAATAAGTCCAATAATCCCATGTCTGCTCCTTATCGCTTGTCTGCTTCGGATTCCCGCAGTGCATCCCGCACATTGTTGGGGATTGCAAAACAGCCTTGATGCAGAATGGTGTTGTAATATCGGGTTTTCATGCCCAGGCTATTCCACCAATCCGCCTGCAAATCCTGTCTGGGATCATATTTTTTGGAAGCAAATCCAAACAACCAGTGCCCAGATGGATAGGTCGGAATGTGCGCCTGATAGACCAGCGCAATGGGGAAGAACTGCTTGATTCTGCTGTGTGCCCGTTTCATGGAATTGGCATAGGCAGTATAGAAGGTACTTTCATGCTGATTGACCAGAATACCATCCTCTTGCAGGGCACGGAAGCAGTTCCCGTAAAATTCTTTTGTAAATAAGCCTTCTCCCACCCCAAATGGATCAGTGGAGTCGACAATAATCAAGTCATACAATCGATCGACTCGACGTACAAACCGGAGTCCATCCTGAATATGAATGTTGACACGGGGATCTTCTAAGCTGCATGCAGTAAATGGCAGATATTTCTTGGAAAGTTCCACCACCATCTCATCAATTTCTACCATATCAATGTGTTCAATGGTGGGGTAGCGGCAAAGCTCTCGCACCGTACCGCCGTCTCCTGCGCCGATAACCAGGACGTTTCGAATGCCTGGATTGGTTGCCATTGGAATGTGTGTAATCATTTCGTGATAGACATATTCATCCTTTTCGGTCAGCATCAGCAGACCATCCAGTGTCATAATACGTCCGAACTCGACCGATTCAAAAATGTCAATGCGCTGAAAATCGCTCTGCACACTGGCAAGCTGGCGGTCAATCCGAAAGGAAAGCCGGACGTTGTCTGTATGATTTTCGGTATACCAGATATCCATAAGCAAACTCCTTTTTTCTTTAAACTAGTTCCTAGAAAGGGCATGCCCGCAATGGGAATCGGTGCTAGGATTCTTTGACCTTTTTTCCGGTGATGTGCTCCGGCTTCAGAACCAGGCAGAGCACATTCGGTCCGGAATGACGCAGTTCATGTTCCAGATAAGCGGTGTCCTCCGTAAACTTGCGACAAAGATTCGTGCAGATTTTCAGCACTTTTTCCGGATCTGTTACTGGCTGCATTCTGCCGAATACGACCACGCTCTTGATGTGTAATGGCCATTCGCCGGGTTCCCGGTAGCCTTCATCATGTACGCAGTAGGAAACCTTCTCGCAGGCTGTAATGGCGTCGATCTTATGTCCGGTTTTTGCGCCGTGAAAGTAAAGATTTCCATCTGCTTCACAGTACCAGTGATTCATGGGAATGCCGTAAGGATAACCATCATCGCCGATCATAGACAGTACGCCTCGTGGCTCCTGTTTTAAAAGTTCAATGCAGTCGGATGGCTCCATCTGCTGTTTGTTTCTTCTCATCGTCCGAAACATGACAAAGTACCTCCTTATTTTCTCGTAATTGTATCGTATGTATGCATGCGGAAGCGTTTTGTCGGCTGCTTCTCTCTTTGCATGGTCACAATCAATCTGATTTTCAAAGTGGTCACTGAACGATGTTTAACTTTGTAATGTCCATATCCTGTGGTCCTGTTAAGAAGCAGCCCTTTTCCTTGGCGTAGCAGATATAATCCACAATGTCTGTTGTAATCCGTTCGCCGGGAGCTAGAATGGGAATGCCCGGCGGATAGCACATGACAAACTCGCTACAGATTTCTCCAATGCTCTGCTGGAGCGGGATGGCTTTTTTATTGGCATAAAACGCTTGCTGTGGTGGCAGAATGACCTCCGGCGGAATGTATTCACTGTTGAGCATGCCGGTTGGATCTCCGCCATACAGCCGTTTGATTTCAGAAAGTGCAGAAATTAAGCGTTCAATTTCCAATGCACGGTCGCCAGCTGTGACGATGGCAAGAATATTGCCAATGTCACCGAATTCAATTTGAATGCCGTATTCATCTCGGAGCAGGTCATATACTTCGATTCCGGCAAGTCCCGTGTTTCGGGTATGAATAGAAAGCTTGGTGCGGTCAAACGCATAGAAGGAATCTCCGTTGCAAAGCTCATCTCCATAGACATAGTAGCCGCCAATTCGGTTGATTTCCTCTCTGGCATAGTTGACATACTGCACCGCTTTGTCATAAAGTTCTCTGCCGTTTAGTGCCAGATTGCGCCGTGCGATGTCCAAGGAAACCATTAAGAGGTAAGAGGCACTAGTCGTTTGCGTTAAATTGATAATCTGCCGCACATAGTCCGGATTGACGGTATCCTGGCAGAGCAACATTGCACTTTGTGTCAGAGAACCGCCAGTTTTATGGATGCTGACCGCAGCCATATCGGCGCCAGCCGCCATGGCATTGCATGGCAGATTTTCGCCAAAGTAAAAATGTGTACCGTGTGCTTCATCAGCGAGCAGCAGCATGTTATGGCGATGTGCAATTTCTGCGATTTTTTTCAAATCGGCGCAGACACCGTAATAAGTCGGATTGTTGACCAGGATGGCTTTTGCATCCGGGTTTTCGATGGCGGCACGTTCGACATCTTCTGCCCGCATGCCGAGCGGAATGCCGAGATCTTTGTTTTCGTCCGGATCTACATAAACCGGAATGGCACCGTTTACAACCAGTGCATTGATGGCACTGCGGTGTACATTTCGTGGCATAATAAGTTTGTCACCGGCTTTGCAGACTGACATAATCATTGCCTGATTGGCGCCGGTTGCGCCATTGATGATAAAGAAAGCGTGCTTTGCCCCAAAGGCCTCTGCTGCCAGCTCCTGTGCATCCTTGATGACAGAAACCGGGTGACAGAGGTTGTCGAGATTTTTCATGGAATTAACATCCATTTGTACGGCGCTTGCACCGAGAAAGCGGCTGAGCTCCTGATTGCCTCGACCGCCTTTATGGCCGGGAACATCGAATCGCACCACGCGGTTGAGTCGATGTTCTTCTAAAGCTTCCAATAGCGGTGCATCCTGCTGCGTAAGCTGCATGTTGCCCCCTCCTCTAGTAGATGTTCATGCCGCTGTAGATTTCAATCATCTCACGGCGCAGGCGGTTGGTAATATCCAGCCGTACTTTTGGATCCAATTCATAGACATCTGTTTTAAACAGATAGTTTTGTAGTTCCAGTTCTTTGATCAGCATGCGGCTGTGGAACATGTTGCACTGGTAGACGTTCATGTCCAGCGTATCATATTTCAGTAAAATGTCAGAGCTGATATAATCCTGAATGGACGTAATATCATGATCGATGAAATATTTTTTCCCGGTAATGTCTCTGGTAAATCCACGAACCCGATAGTCAATGGTCATAATATCTGAATCGAAGCTTCGAATCAGGTAATCCAGTGTGTTCAGCGGAGAAATTTCCCCACAGGTAGAAACATCGATATCCACTCGAAAGGTGGTAATTTCATTGTCCGGATGGCTCTCCGGAAATGTGTGTACCGTGACGTGGCTTTTATCCAAATGGGCGTGGACATCCCGCCGATTGAGAAAAGGACTGCCCTGGTTGCAGGAGTCATCAATCTGATCAGGGGCAACAGAACCTTCTGCAATCAAAACGTTGACAGAAGCGCCCTGCGGTTCGTAGTCCTGTTTGGAAATATTTAAAATAGTAGCACCGATCATGCGGGTGACATCACATAAGATTTTTGTTAATCGTTCGGAGTTGTACTGCTCGTCAATATAACGGATATAATCTTGTTTTTCTCGTTCTGACTTTGCATAGCAAACATCATAAATGTTAAAACTCAATGTTTTTGTGAGATTGTTAAATCCATATAAAGCCAGCTTTTTTTCCAACCCTATCATCACAGCCTTCCCTAATTCCGTCTGCGGATATCCGCAGCACTCAATTGACCTATTATAGCATATTCTGCACAGAAATTCAATTGAAATTGTAAAAATTTATTTCGATTTTACAGAAATCTCCAGATATAGCAGTGTATTGTTCGGCGTGTCATCAAAAGAATATGCCATTCTTTGTTTGCTATGCCAAAAAGAAAGGTTGAAATGCAGGGATAAAATTTGTGATTTTGCACAAAATAGATGAATATAATATATGCAAAACATAAATTAACATAGATTTAAAGTGAAAAAGCTGGATTTTGTTTTGAAAATAGTGTATAATCAAAATGAAAATGATTTTTCAGCAATCTTATACAAAATTACCAGGTGTATTTTGTTTAGAATTGCTTTTGACCAAAGGGGACATGAATATGGAGTTAATGAATTGCTATGCCAACCGGGAACTTTCCTGGTTGAAGTTTAATCAACGTGTTTTGGAAGAGGCGCAGGATCCGGAGAATCCTCTGTGCGAACGCCTTTCTTTTTTATCTATTTTTCAAAGTAATTTAGATGAATTCTTTATGGTGCGGGTGGGTTCTATTTACGATCAGATGCTGGTTTCCAAGAATATCCGGGAAAATAAGACCAATATGACTTGTGAAGAACAGCTGCATGCAATCTTCCAGGAAGTACGAACACTGCTGCGCTGTAAAGATAAGGTGTATTTGAATCTGCAAAGGGAATTGGAAAAGAAAAACGTCACCGTAGTCGATTTTCATTCTATTTCCGAAAAAGAAGCAGCGTACTTAAAGCAATATTTTAAGACTGAGCTGGAGCCGCTGCTGTCGCCGCAGATCATTGGCAAAAAACAGCCGTTTCCGTTTTTGCAAAACAAAGCCATTTATGCGGTTGCAGTGCTGGAAAAGAAGGGCAATGAGAAGTTGGGAATTGTGCCTTGCAGCAGTGAAGTGTTCCCACGGTATATCATGCTGCCCGGCAACAAAAACCGATTTATTTTGGTCGAGGAGCTGATTCTGCATTTTGCACCGGAAATTTTCACGCACCATATCATTCGAAGCAAAACACTCATTCGGATTATCCGCAATGCGGATATTGATCCGGTGGAAGGCTCCAATGATACCGATGTGGATTACCGGGAAGAGATGGAAAAACTGATTCGGAAGCGGAAAAAACTTTGTCCGGTAAAGATGGAGTATTCCCGTCTGATGGATCCTTCTGTGATTGCAAAGCTTTGCACGTATTTGCGTTTGGAAGAGGAACAGGTATTCTATTCCGAAGCACCGCTGAATCTTTCTTTCTTGGGAAAGGTTCGGGATATGCTGCGCCGCAATCGATCACTCTTTTATCCGAGAAGAGTTCCGCAGCGGTCGGCGGACTTTTCCAGTAGCCGTTCCGTTATGAGGCAGATTGAAGAAAAAGATCGGTTCCTGTCTTTCCCATATGAAAGCATTCGTCCGTTCTTGAAGCTGCTCCAGGAAGCAGGGGAAGATCCCAATGTTGTTTCCATTAAGATGACGCTGTACCGGGTGGCACAGAACAGTAAAATTGTAGAAGCACTGATTGAAGCTGCCGAAAATGGAAAAGAGGTTGTGGTGCTTGTCGAGCTGCGGGCACGATTTGACGAGGAAAACAACATTGAATGGTCTCGCCGTCTGGAAGATGCAGGCTGCCGGATTATTTATGGTTTGGATCGGCTGAAGGTACATTCTAAGCTGTGTTTGATTACCAAGAAAAAGCGTTCAAAAATTGAATATCTCACGCAGATTGGAACGGGAAATTACAATGAAAAAACCGCAGAAATTTACACGGACTACTCTTTAATGACTGCCAATCCGGAAATCGGCATGGAAGCCAATCAGGTTTTCCAGTCGCTGTGCCTGGGACAGGTGGTAGAAGAAACCAAACATCTATTGGTTGCACCACAATGTCTCCAAAATAAGATTGCGGATAAAATGGATGCAGAAATTGAAAAGGCAAAACAGGGAAAATCTGCCTATATTGGAATCAAGATCAATTCCCTGACGGATAAATACTTGATTCAGAAGATGATTGAGGCATCACAGGCAGGCGTAACCATTGAATTGATTGTGCGTGGAAGCTGCTGCCTGGTGGCTGGCGTTCCAGATTTGACCGAACACATTACAGTGCGCAGCATTGTGGGACGATTCCTGGAACACAATCGAATTTATATTTTTGGAACGGGAGAGTCGCAGCAGGTTTACATTGCTTCCGCAGACTTGATGACACGAAATACCCGTCGCCGTGTAGAAGTTGGTGCACCGGTTTACGATGCCGATATTCGGAAACGGATTGTGGGAATGTTCCGCATCATGATGCAGGACAATGTAAAAGCACGAATTCAGCAGCCGGACGGTACTTACCGCCGAGCAGAACGAACAGAGCCGCTTTTGAATGCACAGGAATATTTCTATGAACAGGCTTATCAAGCAGTCCGTTCGGAAGCGCAAAAGAAGCAATAAACAGAACCATCCTCGGCAGCAGCCGGGGATGGTTTTTTGCTGCTTTGTGGAAAGAAATTGAAATTTTGCATATATTTTTTCAAAAACCTATTGCAATTTATGGTAAAATAGTATATAATTAGGAATAACAGCTTTGCAATTACCATACAGTTTGGTACGAGATATTGCTGCAACAAATGAAATGAACTGGATTGGAGAGAAAACCATGATGGAATATGAAACAAAATCAATTAAAAATATTGCACTTGCCGGGCATGCCGGTTCCGGAAAAACAACACTGTTGGAAGCATTGTTGTATCAAGGTGGTGTAACCGAACGGTTTGGCTCTGTGGCAGAAGGAAATACCATATCCGATTATACAGCGGAAGAATTGAAGCGAAAGTCTTCTGTATATATGACTGCTGCCTCCATTCGAAACGGAGACCAGAAGATCAATTTGCTGGATACACCGGGTTTGTTTGATTTTGCAGGCGAAATGGTAGAAGGAATCTCTGCCAGCAATTGTGTAATGATTACCGTTTCCGGAAAATCCGGTGTGAAAGTGGGAACGCATAAGGCATATGATGCAGCTTCCAAAATGGGAAAACAGAAACTGTTTGTAGTTACCAAGATTGATGATGAAAATGCCAACTTCTATAACGTTTTTACGCAGTTGAAATCTGAATTTGGACCGACGGTTTGCCCGATTGTGGTTCCTGTGATTGTAGATCGGAAGGTTGTTTCTTATGTCAACCTGATTGAAATGAAAGCCTATCGTTACGATGAATCCGGCAATGCAGTGGAAACTGAAATGCCGACTGCGGAACTTTCTGAAAAGCTCAGCTATCGAATTGATGGTTTGGTGGAAGCTTTTTCGGAGGCAATCGCAGAAACGGATGAGGCTTTGTTTGAAAAGTTCTTCTCTGGGGAACCATTTACGCAGAAGGAACGGGTAGACGGCATTCACCGTGGTATGGAAGCCGGCATCCTGACACCGGTTACCTGCGTATCCGCTGCTACAATGGCTGGCGTGGATATGCTGATGAAGGAAATGGAACTGTTGGTTCCCAATCCGAGTCCGGAAGAAGTACTGCTGGCTTCTGATCCGGAAGGAGAACCTGTTGAAATTACCTGTAATGCAAAGGAACCGGTTTGTGCTTATGTTTTTAAAACCGCAGTGGATCCTTTCACTGGAAAATTGTCGTTCCTGAAAGTTTGTGCTGGTGTGTTGGAATCCGGCATGGAACTGGTGAATGCATCTGATGGAACAACAGAAAAGATTGGAAAAATGGTATTCCTAACCGGAAAGCGGCAGAAGGAAACTGATCAGGCATGTTGCGGAGACATTGTGGCAGTGCCGAAACTGCGTGCCCATACAGGGGATACCTTGTGTGCTGCTGGAAAAATTGCAGCGCTGGAACAGCCTGCCTTTCCGCATCCATGCTATTGTATGGCAGTTCATACGGAAGCACGTGGGGAGGAGAGCAAATTATCGGCAGCAATGCAGAAGCTGCTGGAGGAAGATCAGACCCTTTCCTATGTACAGAATCCAGATACACGAGAGATGTTGCTGACGGGATTGGGCGAACAGCATTTGCTTGCTGTTACATCCAGATTGAAGTACGATTTTGGCGTAGTTGTTACCTTGACTGCACCAAAGATTGCTTACCGGGAAACCATTCGGAAAAAGGTAAAAGTACAGGGCAAATATAAGAAGCAGTCCGGCGGGCATGGACAGTATGGCGATGTTTGGATTGAATTTGAACCGTGTCTTTCCGATGAACTGGTATTTGAAGAACGTGTATTCGGTGGAGCTGTACCGAAGAATTTCTTCCCGGCAGTGGAAAAGGGCTTGCAGGAATGCGTTCAGAAGGGTGTTTTGGCAGGCTTCCCAATGGTTGGCTTGAAGGCAATTTTGGTGGATGGATCCTATCATCCGGTTGATTCTTCGGAAATGGCTTTTAAAACAGCAGCGTCACTTGCTTATAAAGAGGGTGTCCGGCAGGCAGATCCGGTATTGTTGGAACCAATTGGACAGCTGGATGTCACGGTTCCGGATGAGAATACAGGTGATATGATGGGAGAACTGAACAAGCGCCGTGGCCGTGTAATGGGAATGACACCGTCTGAAGAACAAAAGGGACTTACCATTATTTCTGCGGAAGTTCCTATGCGGGAAATGGCAGACTTTGCATTGCTTCTGCGGCAGATGACGCAGGGAAGAGGGGTGTTCCAGTTGGAGCCGGTTCGCTATGAACAGCTGCCACCGCAACTGGTTGCAGAGGTCATTGTGCAGGCAGGCACACGCAGCGAATAAAAATCATATACATAATAAAAAGGGGTTGTTTTGGATGGAATTGCATCCAAAACAGCTCCATTTTTGATGTTGACACCTATTGACAGAATAGATCTAGAATGTTATAATAACAGCAATCAAACAGTACTTTAAAAAGTTAGAACCTGTTCACAATTCACAGGGAATTGTCAATTGATGAAAGGGGTGTCAAATTGCACTTACATAGACGGGTTCTTACGGACTACTGTATATGTCATGGGAGGAATTGACAGATGAAACCAAAAACAAAGGAATCCGAAAAACAGTCGGAAAAACACACCAAGCACGGTGTAAAAGGTGTGCTGCTTTCGATTTTGTTTTTTATCTTAATGGCAGTTTTTACCATTGGATTGATTGCCAGCATGACGCTGCACTTGATGCTGCAAAATCATACGCTGCAAAAAACCGTGCAGAACATCGAACTTGCCGATATTACCGTTTCAGATGGGACGCAGTTGCTGTCGCTTTCGGATTGTATGCATGAATACTACATGACGAACAATCCAGCCTCTAAAGAGGACATGGCTACTATTTTGAACAGCTCAGATACGGAAGAGTATGTATTAAATGTGCTGGACAACTATTCTGCCTATCTGCTCGGCCGTACCAATGAACTGGAAAAAATGGATGTGGCAGATTTTTGTGATCTGATTGAAAGTGGCTTGAGAAAAGAAGTCAGCAATCAGGCTGCCATTGAATATGATGTTTCAGACTGGGATCGCATGAATTTTGAACTCGGTGAACAGGTGAACCAGATGGATCGGTATATTTCCTCTGGATTTACTGGATTCTTGCTGCAAACAACGGCTTCCTGGCTGGGAACCATTGTATTTGGCGTTTTGATGGTATTGACATTTGTACTGTGGCTGGTACTTGGAATTCGTGGCCACTGGGGAGTCGGGAAGGTACTTCGTAATTATGGATGGTCTTCCATTATCTGGGGTTTGCTTGGATTGATTGGCAGTTTGGTTGTATATGCTTTGATTCAGTTTACCTCGCTTTTGTCGAATTTGCAGTTCTTACAGGGTGCCGGATTTCAGTGGGAAATCCCATTTGCAGAAGCAGCTGGCGCAGCAGCTATTTATGGTGTTATTTTCCTGATCGTTGGCATTCCAATGAATCAAAGTGTAAAACGGCGCTCGAAAAAGCCGGAACAGATCGTTCCAATTGCAGCAACTGTACCGGAACAGCAGCCTGTTTTGGCAGGAGTAACTGCGGATGCGTCCGCAGCATCGGCAACGGAAGCCCCGGCATCACTGGATACCTTCATGCAGACACAGCCAGCAGAAGCAACGGATTCCTTTGCACCGGAAGCAAAGTCAGAACAAGTCTCTGAACCAGCTGATTCAGAGGGTACCACGGAGTCGGAGCAAACAACGGCTCCAGTTACAGAATCGGAACCAGTCACAGCACCTGCTGTAGAGCCGGAACCGGCGGCAGCGCCTGTTGTGGAATCAGCATCCACCGCAGCGCCTGCGGTAGAACCGAATCAAACTCCATCTGAACCAAAAGAACCGACAGCAACGGAATCGGTGATTTGCCTATATTGTGGATTCCGGAATGAACCAGACAGTAAGTTCTGTGGCGGATGCGGAAAACCGCTTCATGCAAAGTAAAAAGGAAATGATACAAAATGCGGCATACAGGAAGATTCCTGTATGCCGCATTTTTGCTGAATCAGTAGAAAAAGGAAACAGAGATTTGGCTGGAAATTCTGAAAAAGTCATAAAAGGAGTGTTGCAATGTGTGTGCATTTGTGCTATACTATAAACAATGTTGTGTTATCGCTGGAGGAGAGAAGCCGCATTTTCCCATAGGATTTTCTCTTTTTCTGCTTCTGTCAGCGGAAGCGAATGGATTCTGGCAATGCCTTGTGCAGGATCACTCCAGGGATGATCGGTAGCAAATAAAATACGATCTACGCCATGCTTGCGAATCAAACGCATCAGCTGCTCATCGGAAATATAGCTTAAAATATAAGCCAGATCGAAATAAATCGGTTTGCCGCAGAGCAGTTCCTCTGCTTCTTCAAACATCCGATTGGCACCGCCGTGCGCCAGAACAATGTGGAATTTTGTCGGTTGACTGGTTCCGTAGATGGCTTGCAGCATTGTAACCACTCGTTTGGGGGTGCAGTGGGTGACTTCTGGGTAGCCTTCGTCAAATCCGGCATGTGTTACAACCAGTAAGTCTCGTTGGATGCAGCCTTCTATCAGATGCAGATACTTGGGATCATCTATAAAGGTTTGCTGGTAATCTGGATGCAGTTTGATTCCGCGGAAGCCCATTGCTTTTATTTGATCCAAATGGGCATCTACATCAGGATCATCCGGATGAATGCCGCCAAAGGAAATGATGCCGTTTTTGCCATTGATCTCTGCGGCATAGCGGTTGACGGAATCAAATTGGGAAGGCTTTGTCACAACGGGCAGAACCACGCTTTGTGTGACTCCGCTGCGCTGCATGGAAGCTAGAAGTTCCGGCAGGGTACCATATGCATATGGACGGTTCTGGCTTTTTTCAGCGAGTGACAAAATGGTCTTCTTTGCAATTTTTTCTGGGAAAACATGGGTATGAAAATCAATTACCATGAGAAAATGCCTCATCTTTCTCCCTGCTGGTTCCAGGTTTGTGACAGATGCAGGGGACTGCCACGGAATAAAACGCAATTGCTGCTGCATTCATCGTAACACGAAATGGAAAAAAATGCAAGTGCAGAACCATATAAAATCATACAGTTTCTGCACCAAATCATACAGACGATAAAATGAGTTTGAAAGGAATCTGAAAGCAATGCCAATTACAGAATTTTTAGAGCGGAATGCACGGATTTACCCCAATGACGTTGCGTTGGTTGAGGTTAATCCGGACAATGCGCCGGAGCATCATGTTACATGGCGAGAGTATAATTTAATTGAACCAGCAGAAGGCGAGCAGTACCGTCGGGAAATTACCTGGCAGCAATTCGATATCCATGCCAATCAGTTTGCCAATTTTCTGTTTACACGGGGCATCAAAAAAGGCGATAAAGTCGGTATTTTGCTGATGAACTGCTTGGAATGGCTGCCCATTTATTTCGGAATCTTAAAGACCGGTGCATTGGCAGTTCCGATGAATTATCGGTATTCTGCGGATGAGATCCAATACTGTACAGAGCTGGCAGATTGTACCATGCTGGTTTTCGGCGATGAATTTACATCCCGGATCCAGGCGGTACGGGATCAGCTGGTGAACGTAACGGATTATATTTTTGTGGGAAAGACGGACGCTACACCGGACTTTGCGGATAACTATAAGACCATGATTCACTACTGTTCCATTACACCGCCGCCGGTGCTGCTGACCGATCAGGATGATGCTGCCATTTATTTTTCCTCTGGAACAACCGGATTCCCGAAGGCGATTCTGCATCGCCATGAGGCATTGGTTGCTTCCTGTCAGACGGAGCAGCATCACCATGGACAAACCAGAGAGGATGTGTTCCTATGCATTCCGCCGTTGTATCATACTGGTGCCAAAATGCATTGGTTTGGGTCGCTGCTTTCTGGAAGTCGTGCCGTTTTGCTGCGTGGCGTAAAGCCGGAATGGATTTTGCGTACTGTTTCGGAAGAGAAGGCTACCATTGTCTGGCTGCTGGTACCGTGGGCGCAGGATATCCTGGACTGCATTGATCGGGGCGAATTGAATCTGGAAGAATATCGGTTGTCTCAGTGGCGGTTGATGCACATTGGTGCACAGCCTGTTCCGCCGTCCTTAATTAAGCGCTGGAAGGCTGTTTTCCCTCACCATCAGTACGATACCAACTATGGACTTTCTGAGTCCATTGGGCCTGGCTGTGTCCATCTGGGTGTTGAGAATATTCATAAAGTTGGCGCAATCGGCAAAGCCGGATACTTATGGGAAACCAAAATTGTAGATGAGCAGGGAACCGCTGTTCCACAGGGAGAAGTTGGGGAATTGGCAGTAAAAGGCCCTGGCGTAATGAAATGCTACTACAAAAATAAAACTGCCACAGATGAAATCCTGAAAGATGGCTGGCTCTGCACAGGGGATATGGCACGGGAAGATGAAGATGGTTTCATTTACTTGGTAGACCGGAAAAAGGATGTCATTATTTCCGGTGGAGAAAATCTCTATCCGGTACAGATTGAGAATTTCCTGCGTGCATATGGAAAAATCAAGGACGTAGCAGTAATCGGATTGCCGGATGCACGGCTCGGAGAGATTGCAGCAGCCATTATTGAGCTGAAGAAAGGCTGTATCTGTACAGAAGCAGAAATTATGGAATTCTGTACGGGCATGCCTCGTTACAAGCGGCCCCGTAAAATCATCTTTGCAGAAGTTCCTCGCAACCCCACGGGAAAGATTGAAAAGCCGAAACTGCGGGAAATTTACTGCGGCGGCAGCTTAGTAGAAGCACAGATTTCTAAATAATAGAAAAAGAAGCAGATTAGAAAAAGGAGTCGAAGAAAAGCATGAAGAAGCTGATGATTGGCAATGAAGCCATTGCAAGAGGCTTATATGAGGGCGGACTGTCTATCGTTTCCAGTTATCCTGGTACCCCCTCGACAGAAATTACAGAATTTTTGGCAAAATATGATGACGTGTACAGTGAATGGGCACCCAACGAGAAGGTTGCAGCAGAAGTTGCTTTTGGCGCTTCGCTGAACGGGGTGCGCAGCTGCTGTGCCATGAAGCATGTCGGCTTGAATGTTGCAGCAGATCCATTGTTTACGCTGTCCTATACAGGTGTAACCGGTGGTATGGTTATTTGTGTAGCAGATGATCCGGGGATGCATTCTTCTCAGAACGAGCAGGATTCCCGGCATTATGCCATTGCTGCGAAAGTACCGATGCTGGAACCAGCAGATTCCGGTGAATGTTTGTCTTTTGCAAAAGCTGCCTTGGAGCTGTCCGAGCAGTTTGACACACCGGTATTCCTAAGAACTTGTACCCGTATTGCACACTCTCAGTCCATCGTAACATTGGGAGAACGGGTTGTTCCGGAGCGGAAGCCCTACCAGAAGAATCCGCAGAAATATATTATGGCACCAGCCAATGCCATTCGCCGGCACCCGGAAGTGGAAAAGCGGACGCAGGCTTTGACCGAATTTGCAGAAACTTGTCCGTTTAACCGGATGGAACTGTTGGGTGACCGCAAACTGGGTATCATTACTTCCGGTACCTCTTATCAGTATGTGAAGGAAGTATTCGGCGATCGGGTCAGCGTTTTGAAACTGGGTCTGATTCATCCGCTTCCGGTCAAGCTGATTCAGAAGTTTGCTGCAAGTGTGGAACGGGTTGTTGTAGTCGAGGAACTGGATCCGATCATTGAGACACACTGCAAATCCATTGGTGTTGCCGTAGAGGGAAAGTCCCTGTTCCCGATTACCGGAGAATTTTCTCAGAAACTGATCGCTTCTGTTTTGTTGAAACAGGATACCCAGACGGCCGTACAGCCGCAGGAAAACATCCCGGTTCGTCCGCCGGTTATGTGTGCAGGCTGCCCGCATCGTGGTATGTTCTATACACTTGCTAAAAATAAGGTAACCGTTTTGGGTGATATCGGATGCTATACGCTGGGTTCCGCTGCACCGTTGAATGCACTGGATTCTACCCTTTGTATGGGTGCATCTGTTTCCGGTCTGCATGGCTTTAACAAGGCTGGCGGAAAGGAAAGTGAACAGAAAACAGTTTGCGTTATTGGAGACTCTACCTTTATGCATTCCGGCATGACGGGTTTGGTGAATGTTTCTTACAATGCGTCCAATTCTACCACGATTATTTTGGATAACTCCATTACAGGTATGACCGGACACCAGCAGAATCCGACTACCGGTTATAACATCAAGGGCGATCCGGCAACAAAGGTTTCGCTGGAAAAATTCTGTGAGGCAATTGGCATTCGTCGGGTACGGGTAGTCGATCCGTATGACTTAAAGGCTTGCCAGACGGTCTTGAAAGAGGAATTGGCTGCCGAAGAGCCGTCTGTTATTATTTCCCGTCGCCCCTGTGTTTTGCTGAAATCTGTCAAGCCGCTTCCGCCGCTGCATGTTGAGGAAAATGCTTGCAAGAGCTGTAAAGCATGTATGCGTATCGGCTGCCCGGCGCTTCGGATTCGGCATGGAAAAGTCAATATTGATGAAACACTTTGTGTAGGCTGCGGGGTCTGTCAGCAACTTTGCGCATTTGATGCCATTCAGAAGGAGGGTGCAGCAGAATGAATACAGTAAGCATGATGATTGTAGGTGTAGGCGGACAGGGTTCCCTGCTGGCCAGCAAGCTGTTGGGCAATCTGCTGGTTGAGGAAGGCTACGATGTAAAGGTATCGGAAGTACACGGTATGTCACAGCGTGGCGGCTCTGTTGTAACCTATGTGCGATATGGAGAACGGGTTTACTCTCCGGTTGTAGATGACGGAGAAGCAGATTATATCATTTCTTTTGAGAAGCTGGAGGCAGCCAGATGGGCACATCGGCTCAAGCCGGACGGCAAAATCATTGTGAATACCCAGCAGATTGATCCGATGCCGGTGATTACCGGTGCGGCAGCTTATCCAGAAGATATCTTGGATACCCTGAAGCAGCAAAATGTATTTGTAGATGCCATTGATGCCCTCAAGCTTGCCAATGAAGCTGGTTCCAGCAAGACGGTTAATATTGTTTTGATGGGACGACTGGCAAAATATTTTGCAATTCCTTATGAAAAATGGATTGCTGCTATGGAACGTGTGGTAAAACCGCGCTTCCTGGAAATGAATCAAAAAGCATTTGCACTGGGATACCATTGCGAAGGCTAAGCGTCTATTTTCTTGAGAACCTGTCTTTCATCAGTTGGAAAGGCAGGTTCTCGAATGCGCCCACGCTGACTGCGCATTTGAGAACTAGCAGCGCATATTGAAATAAAAGAAAAATGGAGAAGAATATGGAACAGCGTTATTATCAGCCGGAAATTGAAACCATGAAACTGGAGGACATGCAGGCGCTTCAATCCAAGCGCTTGGTGGCACAGGTCAAGCATGTCTATGAAAATATGCCGTATTATCGGGAAAAGATGGAGCAGGCAGGCGTGAAGCCGGAAGATATTCACGGCATTGAAGATCTGCACAAGCTGCCGTTTTTGAGCAAGGATGACCTGCGGGATCAGTATCCATATGGTCTGCTGGCAACAGATCTGAAAAATTGTGTGCGTATTCAGTCTACTTCCGGTACAACAGGACGGCGTGTTGTGGCATTCTATACCCAGCATGATGTGGATTTGTGGGAAGACTGTTGTGCCCGTGCAGTGGTTGCAGCAGGTGGTACCAATGAAGATGTTTGCCAGGTTTGCTATGGATATGGTCTGTTTACAGGCGGCCCAGGACTCAATGGCGGGTCTCATAAGGTAGGCTGTCTGACACTGCCGATGTCTTCCGGTAATACTGAGCGTCAGATTCAGTTCATGATGGACTTGCAGTCTACTATTTTGTGCTGTACGCCGTCTTATGCAGCTTACCTGGGAGAAAGTCTGAAGGAACATGGTTATAAGCCGGAAGATAATCATTTGAAAGCCGGAATCTTTGGAGCAGAGCCTTGGACAGAAGAAATGCGCCACAACATCGAAGAATCTCTCGGCATTAAGGCATATGATATTTATGGCTTGACGGAAACTTCCGGTCCTGGTGTTGCATTTGAATGCTGTGAGCAGTCCGGTATGCACATCAATGAAGACAACTTCATTCCGGAAATCATTGACCCGGAAACCGGCGAAACTCTGCCGGAAGGGGAAAAGGGGGAACTCGTATTCACCTCTATTACCAAGGAGGCATTCCCGCTGCTGCGGTATCGCACCAGAGACATTTGTGTCCTGTCCCGGAAAAAGTGCTCCTGCGGCAGAACGTTGATTAAAATGGCAAAACCGATGGGCAGAAGTGATGATATGTTGATCATTCGTGGTGTCAATGTGTTCCCGTCTCAGATTGAAACCGTTCTGCTCAATTGCGGCTATACACCGCATTATCAGATTCTGGTGGATCGTATCAACAATACCGATACACTGGATGTCAATGTAGAATTGGAGCCGGAAGCATTTGCTGCTGCAAAGGAACAGCTCCCGGAAAAAGAACGGGCATTGGCAACTGCCATTAAGACGATGCTGGGCATTTCTCCAAAGGTGCATTTGGTAGAGCCGAAGAGCATCATCCGCAGCGAAGGAAAGGCTGTTCGGGTTATCGATAAGCGGAAGCTGCACGATGCATGATGAAGGAAGCGGTACAGAATGCTTCTGCGCCTGCGATGAAAATCGTTGCGCATATTTACAATGACTTTCCTGCAAAGTTCGGTATTCCAAGGCAGAGCGGATTGGTCAATACACTGCCATCCAAGCTGGTAATGGAGCCGGACTATCGAAATGTGGATGCCTTTCGGGGAATCGAAGGATTTTCTCACCTTTGGTTGCTGTGGATGTTTTCCGAATCCATTCGGGATAACTGGACACCAACGGTGCATCCGCCCCGTTTGGGCGGGAATCAGCGCATGGGCGTTTTTGCAACTCGTTCGCCGTTTCGTCCCAATCCAATTGGATTGTCTTCGGTTCGGCTGGATCGTGTCGATCTGCATACCAAGGAAGGCCCCGTGCTGTTTGTTTCCGGTGCGGATTTGATGAGTGGAACACCGATTTATGATATCAAACCTTATTTGCCGTATACGGATAGTCATCCGGATGCAGCAGGCGGTTTTGCTGCCCCACTGGAGTCCTATCGGTTACAGGTTATTTTTCCAGAGCAATGGCTGCAAATGATTCCGGTTCCTTTGCGAGAAGGGCTGATTCACCTGTTGGAGCAGGATCCAAGGCCTGCTTATCAATCTGATCCCAACCGTATTTATGGAGTGGCATTTTCCTCGTTTGATGTACGGTTTACAGTACAGGGGCAGGTGCTTACGGTTTGCGAAGTGGAACGCTTGAACGATTAGCGCTGGTACCAATTGGCATATAGCGAGGGACGTCGGTCTTGTTGGACTGGAAAGCTTGCCCGATAGGCAGCCGGTGTCTCCTCTAGATGATACAGCAAAATACGTTCTTCTGGGCAGTCTGGTTCGCCGGGAAGAATTTCGCAAGGCAGCGGCGTTCCGTTTGGATGGTAGCAAATGGAATCGCCGCTGTACGTTTGCTCGCCAATGCTGCCGGCACAGTTGATCCCTGCAACATAGGAAAGCGTTTCGATGGCACGGGCTTGCAGCAGGCAGTTCCAATGCATCCGTCGTGCAGCCGGCCAATTGGCTGGAATGAGAATCAAATCTGCACGCTGTGACAATGCCTGAAAAACTTCCGGAAACCGCAGATCATAGCAAATAGCAGTACCGATGCGGAATCCGCAGAGGGTACAGGTCGGGAGTGCGGTTCCGCCAAGGAAAAATTGATCTTCTCCGCCGTAGCGAAATGGATGCAGTTTGGCATAGTCCAGAAGCACGCCAGATGCAGAAACGATGGAGTAGTGATTTTCACAGCGTGCGTCGCAGTCTTTCACCCAGCCGATGCCAATTGCAGTTTGGTAATATTCTGCCAGCCGTTGTGCCAGTTGCACCGTTTCCAAATGTGCCTCTTTGGTGATGGCGGTGTGCATAGAGAATCCAGTCAGGCTCATTTCCGGAAACAGTACCAGGTCGACAGCGTGTGCCTGTAGGCGTTCCAAATGACGGCGCATGCGGAGGATTGATTGCGCTTTGTCTTCCCAGTGAATATGAAATTGAAGCAATGCGAGATGCATAAAAGGACCTTCTTTCTGGAGTCATATAGATTTAAAATCAGTATAACATAATCTTGTAGGATGTGCAAGAAAGCAAAGAGAAAACCGGTTCAAATTGGTTCTGAAAGCGAAAGGAAGCGGATGAAATGCAGGGAAAATGGAGCATTCGGGAAGCAAAACTGGAAGATGCAGCAGAATTGCTTGCAATTTATGCACCGTATGTGGAGAAGACAGCGATTACATTTGAATATACCGTACCATCTGTTGCAGAATTTGCCGAGCGTATGCAGCAAGTGCAGCAGCGCTATCCATATCTGGTGGCAGAACAGGATGGAAAACTGCTTGGCTATGTCTATGCCGGGCCGTTTCATGAACGAGCCGCTTATGACTGGGCGGTGGAAACCTCTCTGTATGTGCGGCAGGGGGTCAGAAGAACAGGTATTGGAACTGCTTTATATGCAGCGTTGGAAACGTGTTTGCAGGAGCAGGGGATTTTAAACCTGAATGCCTGCATTGCCTATCCGGAAGAAGAGAAAGATCCCTATCTGTCTTTGGACAGTGTGCGGTTTCATGAAAAAATGGGCTATCAGATGGTGGGACTGTTTCATTCTTGCGGCTATAAGTTTCAGCGTTGGTATCATATGGTTTGGATGGAGAAAGCAATTGGCACACATCTGGCAGAGCAGCCGCCTGTTCAACCATTTCCAGCAGTTCGAAAGCAGGCACTGCAAAAAATTTCAAAAAACGCTTGACAAATGGAAAAAAATTGGGTATACTAATGGTTGTAAAAGAGAGTAGCTGGCAGGCAAGCAATGCCTGTTTATGCGGCGTCAGTACGGTCATCAAATTATGGCCCGCTTCATATGTAAACGGCAAGACTTTTACTGAAGAAATTGCAGACAAATGGCAGTTTTTCCAGTGGAGGTCTTGCCGTTTTTTGTGTGCAAAAAGGAGGAAATTGGTATGAAACCACACTATCAACAAACACCGGAGGAATTGTTTTTCGCATATGATTCCGGGAAGGATGGCCTGACCACGCAGCAAGTGGCGGAACATCAGGAAAAGTACGGAACAAACAAAATGGAGCAGGGCAAGAAAAAACCGGTTTGGGTGCTGTTCTTGGAGCAGTTTAAGGATTTTCTGGTCATTATTTTGATCATTGCGGCTTTGATTTCTGCGGTGATGAATGATATCGAAAGTTTTGTGGTCATCATTGCGGTTATTACCATGAATGCCATTTTGGGGACGGTACAGACAGTAAAGGCAGAAAAGTCTCTTGCAGATTTAAAACAGCTTTCTGCGCCGACTGCTACTGTTTTGCGGGACGGCGTGCATCAGGTTATTCCGGCAGAAGAACTGACCGTGGGGGATGTGGTTTTGCTGGAGGCTGGCAATCAGATTCCGGCAGATGGCCGCTTTTTGGAATGCGCTTCCCTGCAAACCAATGAGAGTGCCCTGACTGGAGAAAGTCTAAATGTAGAGAAATCCGTAGAGCCGATTACACAGGAGGTTCCGCTTGGAGATCGCCATACAATGGGATATAGCGGAAGCTTTGTAACGTATGGACGTGGAACGATGCTGGTTACGGATATTGGCGCGCATACGGAAGTCGGAAAAATTGCAACGATGATTCAGAATGCAGAGGAACGGAAAACACCGTTGCAGCGTACACTGGATCAGTTTGGAAAGCGACTGTCCATTGGAATTTTGATTGTCTGTGCGTTGGTATTCGGACTGAGTATCTGGCGTGCATGGGACGGCGGAATCAGCCGGGATGAATTGATGGATGGCTTGCTGTTTGCCATTGCACTTGCAGTAGCTGCCATTCCGGAGGCATTGAGTTCCATTGTTACCATTGTGCTCTCTTTCGGTACGCAGAAAATGGCACGGGAACATGCGATTATGCGAAAGCTGCAAGCGGTAGAAGGTCTGGGTTCTGTTTCTGTCATTTGTTCCGATAAAACCGGTACGCTGACACAGAATCGAATGACTGTTCGAAAAGTGGTTGCACAGCGGCACATCATTGCTGCGGAAGACGTTCGCCCGTCTGATCCGGCGGAATACGAGTTGTTGGCTGCCTCCATTTTGTGCAGCGATGCAGTCTGTCGCAACGGAGAAGAGTTGGGCGATCCAACTGAAACAGCATTGGTTCGGTTTGGACAGCAGTTCCAAATTGATGCAGATACGCTGCGGCAGCAGCGCCAGCGGATCAGCGAAGTACCATTTGATTCTGATCGAAAGCTGATGTCTACTTTGGTTCGCACGGAGCAGGGAGCTGTACTGTATACCAAGGGTGCTGCGGACGTTATGATTCACCGCATGCAGTGCAGTGCCGAAGAGATTCAGGAAATTCAAGATCAAGTGGCGCTGCTGTCCCGGCAGGGGCTGCGGGTGCTCTGCTTTGGTTCCAAGCCGTTTGATGGAAGTACCATTTCCGCAGAAGATGAGGATAACCTTCAGTATTTGGGCTTGATTGCAATGATGGATCCGCCTCGTCCGGAATCCAAACGGGCAGTTGCAGAGTGCCGGGCTGCCGGTATTAAGCCGGTTATGATTACTGGAGACCATATTGTAACCGCTTCTGCCATTGCAAAGGAAATTGGTATTTTGGAATCCATGGACGAAGCGGTAGAAGGTGCCGTGTTGGATCAATATTCCGATGAGGAACTGGTTGCCTTTGTACAGGATAAGTCTGTTTATGCACGTGTGACACCGGAGCATAAAATCCGGATTGTAAAGGCTTGGCAGCGGCAGGATAAAATTGTTGCCATGACCGGAGATGGTGTAAATGATGCCCCTGCTTTGAAACAGGCAGATGTCGGCGTTGCTATGGGCATTACCGGAACCGAAGTAGCAAAGGATGCTTCTGCCATGATTTTGACAGATGACAATTTTGCCACTATTGTAAAAGCGATCAAGAACGGCAGAAATATTTATGACAACATTAAAAAAGCCATTCTGTTTTTATTGTCCGGTAACTTGGCTGGTATTTTGGCAGTTTTGTTCAACTCCATTGCAGGGCTTCCGCAGCCGTTTGCAGCCATTCATTTGTTGTTCATCAACCTGTTGACCGATTCGCTCCCCGCTATTGGATTGGGTCTGGAGCCGCATCAGGATGATGTTATGCAGCGGAAACCTCGTCCGGCAGGGGAGTCGATTCTGACCCGTTCCTTCTTGGGAAAGGTTGGCTATTCCGGTTTGCTGATCGGAATGGCGACTGTAGCAGCTTATTTAATCGGATATCATAATTCCAGTGCAGAAGCCGGTATGACAATGGCATTTGCAACGCTTTGCATGAGTCGTCTGCTGCATGGATTTAGCTGTAAGGCAGATCATCCCGTTCTGTTCACGTCCGAATTTTTCAATAATAAATTTGGATTGCTGGCGTTTGTAGCCGGTATGGTATTGATCAATCTGGTTCTGTGGGTACCTGGATTGCATGGTCTCTTTCAGATCGCAGATCTGAGCGGTGCATTGATTGCTGCTATGTATGGTTTGAGTTTGGCTTCCATGTTCGCTGTGCAGGTTGTCAAGGCAATTGTGTATGGTGTTTCCAATCGGAAAAAGAAACAGACCAAATAGTAAAACCTGATAAAAAACAGAAAAATCTCGTGAAGCAGGAAAATCTGCTTCACGAGATTTTATGATTTATTTGGATGGATGCAGTTTTTCCGCCAAGCGAGACCAAAAGTCATCCAAACCAAAGGCGCTGTATAAATCATGCTGTCCGTAAAAATGCCGACAAGAAAATAGGCACACATGCCGCAAAACAGTCCCAATCGGAATGGTTCTTCCTCTGCCTGTTCCGGTGTGAGCGGCTTTTTGCAGCGCTTGCCGCCTTGATAGAGGAACACGCCAATCAAACTCAACATGGCAAGCAGTGAAAGTCCGCCGGTATCCTGCCACATCTGCAAATACCAGTTATGGGGCTTGCTGATGAGCACATAGGTGCCGAAAATATTCAGCAGTGCAGTTAAGTCACTTTGCGTGAGATAGAAAATGCTGGTGGATGCGCCATGTCCCAGCAGCAGACAGTCTTTGGCATGCTGAAGCGTATTGGCCCAGATGAAAATGCGTCCGTTTAAGAGAGCATAATTTTGCTGTACCCATTCTGAATCGGTGCTGCATGGAACCTGTTCCGCATAGGCACCGCCCAGTATCTCCACCATCCATTGATCCGAATCGGCAGAACGACAGAACTTGACAGCGGTTGCATAACCCAGATCACAGGATAAGGTACGCTGCGAAATGGAAAAGTGGCACATAGACAAATCCGGTTGATTCGGGAACGTGATGCTTCCATCTTCCTGGTACTGTGGGGAAAGCGGAGTGCCATTATACTGTACAGCGAGATCTGCTACGGTCAGTGCCGGCTGGTCATCTGGAACATAGGTAACGGTGAGTGTTTGCTCCTTTGCTTGAAACAGTAGCGTGTTTCCTTGAATTTCCATATGGGTCAGTCCAAAGGAATCGGATTGCGGATCCATACCCAAAATGCCGTGCCGCAGCTTTTCAGCTACTGTGTCACCGGTTCGGGAGAAGAGGTATCCTGCTCCACTTAGCGCCACTGCACCGGCAGCAGCCAGACAGATGCCCTTTTTCCATGCAGTGCGGAAATTGCTTCGATGCAGGCAAAGCAACCCGAACAGAAGAGTAAATAGAAAGCCGAATGCAATGGCGCTGGTTACTTTTGTCATCAGCAGGATTATGGCATAAAGGATGGTGCTTCCAATGGCAAGAAAGAACCGTCCTGCTGCGTCGGTTCGGCGAATGCAGGAAAGACTGATCGGCAGCAGCATGGCACAGACTGCACTGAGATAATCTGGATTGCCAAATGAAATGGTAGCTGCTTCAACTGGATAGAATCTTGTTCCGGTTAAGCCGCTGAGCCATTGCACCAAAGAAAAATTATAGTAATCTAGTCCAATATGTTCCAGCAATACCAGAATGCCCATTATCCATCCCAGCGCAAGAATGGCATTTTGAAAAAAATGTGTGACCGCAGGGCGATCAGAAAAGTATGTCATGCCCAAGAATAGAATCATATAGCTGATGAGTGCCAGAGTGCCTTCATATAGACCAACTGTTCCCAGCCATGTTTCTTTTCGGTAGGCAGAAAACAATCCGGAGAGCAGCGCTGTAAGTGCATAAATGCCGGCACAAATCCATTGTATTCGAACAGCGGCACAGGAAGCGATTCGGGAAGGTCTTCGCAGTACGAATCGTTCCAACACAAACCAAACAGCAGTCAGGGAAGCAATGCCAATTAGTATCCATTCTCTTGGATAGGTTTCATAATCGCTGCAAGCGGCATTGGCACCCATCCAATATAGGGCACGCTCCGTGGCAGAAGGATTGACAGCAATGTTTAGAATAAAAAAGGGAACGATGCAAAGAAAAAGGATCAAAAGTTTTCCGGGCAGTGCGGCATAATCCACTTCTGGTGGAGGAGTTGTGGAAAGACGATGGTTGGACGGTTGTGTACGCAAATGGTGTCACTCCTTTCAAAATCAAGGTTGAGTTTTATTTATTATACCGTAAAGCAGGAGACTCGTCAAGTTGAAATGAAAAAAACCGATCGAGCAATCGATCGGCTTTTTCGTTATAAAAGTAGAATAGTAAGAGAATAGCAAATTAGAATAAGCCTGTAATTTTACCGTCATCATCCAGATCAATCTGGAAAGCAGCAGGCTTTTTCGGCAGTCCCGGCATTGTCATAATGGTTCCGGTTACTGCAACAACAAATCCGGCGCCGGCAGAAGGATAAACTTCCCGGATGTGGATGGTAAATCCACTGGGACGGCCAAGCTTCTTGGGATCATCAGACAGAGAATACTGATTCTTTGCCATACAGATCGGCAGGTTGCCCATACCCATATCTTCCAATTTTGCAATTGCTTTTTCTGCTGCGGCATCATATACAACACCATCTGCACCGTAAATTTCCCGGCAAATGGTCTGGATTTTTTCTTTCAAAGAGAGATCGTCCGGATACAGCGGATGGAAGTCTGCGGTCTGCTGGTCAATTTTTTCCATGACAGCTTCTGCCAGTGCAATGCCGCCTTCTCCGCCCTTTGCCCATACGTCTGCCAGTGCAAAACCAGTTCCCATCGATGTGCAGTATTGCTCTACGAAGTCCAGTTCTGCCTGTGTATCAAAGGCGAAACGATTCAATGTTACAACAACCGGAACGCCATACTTTTGCAGGTTTTCAATGTGCTTGCCCAGATTGACAATGCCTTTTTTCAGTGCATCCAGATCTTCTGAGGCAAGTGCATCCTTAGAAGCACCACCGTTGTACTTTAGTGCACGAACGGTTGCAACCAGGACAACTGCATCTGGAGAAAGTCCTGCCTTGCGGCATTTAATATCGAAGAATTTTTCAGCGCCCAGATCAGCACCGAAGCCAGCTTCCGTTACTACGTAGTCAGCAAGCTTTAAGGAAAGCCGTGTTGCCCGAACGGAGTTGCATCCATGTGCAATGTTGGCGAATGGACCGCCGTGTACAACAGCCGGTGTATGTTCCAGTGTCTGAATCAGGTTTGGCTGCATGGCATCCTTCAGCAGAGCTGCCATTGCGCCGACAGCCTGCAAATCTCCGGCAGTGACTGGTTCTCCATCATAATTATAAGCTACAATAATGGCAGACAGACGCTTTTTCAGGTCTGCAACATCATCTGCCAAGCAGAGAATTGCCATAATTTCGCTGGCAACACTGATGACAAAGTGATCTTCCCGGACAACGCCGTCTACTTTTCTGCCCATCCCAATGATGATATTACGCAGTGCGCGGTCATTCATATCTTCACAGCGCTTCCAGATAATTTGCTTCGGATCAATCCGAAGGGCATTGCCCTGCTGCAAATGGTTATCCAACAGCGCAGCCAGCAGGTTGTTTGCGGAAGTAATGGCGTGGAAATCGCCTGTAAAATGCAGGTTCAGATCTTCCATCGGAACAGCCTGTGCATAGCCGCCGCCTGCCGCACCGCCCTTGATGCCGAAGCATGGACCCAAGGAAGGTTCCCGCAGGGTGCAGACTGCTTTTTTCCCTAGTTTGCATAGTGCCTGGGATAAGCCAATGCTGACGGTTGTTTTCCCTTCTCCGTAAGGAGTCGGGTTAATAGCGGTTACCAGAATCAATTTCCCATCCGGTTGGTTTTGTACCCGCTTGATCAAGTCCTGTGAAAATTTTGCCTTGTACTTTCCGTACAGCTCCAGATCATCTTCTGTGACACCAAGTTGTTCGGCGACTTTGGTAATGGGTTGTAAGGTGGCTTCCTGTGCAATTTGAATATCTGTTTTCATAAACTTCTCCATCTATTTTGATATGCATTATGCAAAAATGATTTGCTTCCAGTCTGGAAGCAGCTTTACTTTCTGAGTGTTGCGACGCAGTTGTTCATCAGCATAGCAATGGTCATAGGACCAACACCGCCCGGAACAGGAGTCAGGAAACTTGCTTTTGGTTCCACACTCTCGAAGTCAACATCTCCGCAGAGTTTCTTGTTTTCCATGCGATGGATGCCGACATCTACGACAACGGCACCTTCCTTGACATAAGAAGCGTCAATCATCTTCGGCTTTCCGATTGCAACGATCAGAATATCTGCCAGATTGGTGATGGCTTTTAAATCTTTGGTGCGGGAGTGGCAGACGGTGACCGTTGCATGTTCCCGCAGCATCAATGCAGCCGCCGGTTTGCCGACAATGTTGCTTCTTCCAATGATGACGCAGTGCTTTCCGGCAATTTCAATGCCGCTTCGCTTGAGCAGCTGAACCACGCCAGCTGGTGTGCAGGAAACAAATCCTTTTGAGCCAACTTGCAGGGCACCGACATTTTGTTCATGGAATCCGTCCACATCCTTTTTCGGATCGATTGCCTGAATAACAGCGTTTTCATCAATCTGCTTAGGAAGTGGAAGTTGTACCAGAATACCGTTTACGGAAGGATCCGCATTCAGCTGTGCAATCAGATCCAGCAGCTGCTCCTGTGAAGTTTCTTCCGGCAGCTCATAAGAGAGCGAGCGGATGCCAATATAGGCACATGCATTCTTCTTGTTCCGTACATATACGCTGGATGCCGGATCGTTTCCTACCTGAACCACTGCCAGGCAGGGAACCACACCGGTTTCTTCCAGCATAGCGGCGCATTCTGCCTTTAATTCATCTTTGATGGTTTGGGAAATTTGTTTTCCGTCAATTATTTTCGCCATGCTGCTGCCTCCGATTTTTGATTTATTCGTACAGGGGATACTTGCTGCAAAGTGCACCAACTGCTGCCCGTACGTCATCTGCGCTTGCTTCATAATCAAATGCTGTTTTGGCGATCAGAGAAGCAATGACCTTCATATCCTCTTCTACCATTCCTCTTGTGGTAACGGCAGGTGTGCCGATTCGAACGCCGGAAGTAACGAATGGGCTTCTCGGTTCGTTTGGAACCGTATTTTTATTGAGTGTAATATTGACGCTGTCGCAGCGATTCTGCAATTCTTTTCCGGTAATTTCCGTATTGCGCAGATCTACCAGCATCAGATGATTGTCTGTACCGCCGGTGAGAATATCAAATCCATTGTCCATCAGTGCAGCGCAAAGTGCTTTTGCATTTTTTGCAACCTGCTGCTGATAGGTTTTGAATGCAGGTTTCAGTGCTTCGCCCAAGCAAATGGCTTTGGAAGCAATCACATGCATCAGCGGACCACCCTGAATACCAGGGAAAATGGCCTTGTTGAAGTTGAACTTTTCTGCTGCTTCTTTATTGGCAAGAATCAAGCCGCCTCTCGGGCCACGCAGGGTTTTGTGTGTGGTGGTGGTTACAACATCAGCATACGGGAACGGAGAGGGATGTACACCTGCTGCAACCAGACCGGCAATATGCGCCATATCTACCATCAGAACTGCACCGACTGCATCGGCAACTTCCCGGAATTTTTTGAAATCGATGGTGCGGCAGTATGCGCTGGCACCAGCAATGATCATTTTGGGCTTGACTTCTTTTGCGGTTTTCATCATGGCATCGTAATCCAAGAAGCCGTTGTCATCAACGCCATAGGGGACAACGTGGAAATATTTACCGGAAATGTTAACCGGGCTGCCGTGGCTCAGGTGACCGCCGTGATCCAGGTTCATGCCCATAACCGTATCTCCAGGATTCAAAACGGCAAAGAAAACAGCCAGGTTTGCTTGTGCACCGGAATGTGGCTGTACATTGGCATAATCGCAGCCAAACAATTTCTTGGCACGCTCAATGGCGATGGTTTCTACGATATCAACCTTTTCACATCCGCCGTAATAGCGCTTGCCCGGATATCCTTCTGCATACTTGTTGGTCAGGACACTGCCCATTGCGTTCATGACAGGCTCGCTGACAATGTTTTCGCTGGCAATCAATTCAATGGTACTTCTCTGTCTGGTAAGCTCTGCCTGCATGGCTGCGCCGACTTCTGCGTCATAGTCTGCAATCTGCTTCATGATTTCATCTACCATTTTTTTACTCCTTTTAGCACGTATTTTTCATCCAAACAAGAAACGCACACGAACGCAAATGGTAGTTCCTGTGCGAATTCTGTTGCTTCTTGTTGCCCGAATGATGGGAAATTTTGTCTAAAAATATTATACTATATTTTTTCCTTGCTGTCAAGCCGTGTGTTCTGTTTGCAAAAATTCCCGAATGGCAGCCAGTAGGGTTTCCATTTCTGCTGGTGTTCCAATGGTAATCCGCAGGTAATTGACAATACGGGGCGTGTCAAAATGCCGTACAAAAATTTGCTTGCTGCGCAGGTAAGTAAACAGCTGGCACATATCATAATCGGGATGTGTTACAAATAGGAAATTGCTCTTGGAGTCCGGGAACTGGAAGCCAAGCTGCGCAAGCTGCTGTTTCGTCCACTCCCGTGTTTCTACCACCAGTTTCAAATGACGCTGGAAGTAGTCTTCATCTTCCATGGCGGCGGTTCCAGCAGCAATGGCGGTGCGATTGAGCGTATAGGAATTGAAGGAATACTTGACATTGTTCAGCGCACGGATTAATTCTGGTGCACCCATGCAGAAGCCAATTCGGCTGCCTGCCAGTGCACGGGACTTGGAGAAAGTCTGTACTACGATGAGGTTTTCAAATTCCGGTAGAAGCGATACCGCAGATTCTGCACCAAAATCGACATATGCTTCATCTACCAGGACAATGGAATCTGGATTGTGTTCCAAAATGCTGCGGATGGCATCCAGCGGCAGCGCAATTCCGGTTGGCGCATTTGGATTGGGGAATACAATTCCGTTGTTGGGACGATAATAATCCTCTGGCACAATGCGAAGCTGTTCATCCAGAGGGATGGCTTCGTAAGGAATGCCGAACAGCTTTGCCCAAACGGGGTAGAATGCATAGGAAATATCTGGGAACAAAATCGGTTTTGTTCCATTGAAAAAAGTGAGAAAGAGCATGGCCAGCACATCATCGGAACCAACCCCGGAAAAGACCTGATCTTCCTGCAATCCATAACGCTTTGCAATGGCTGCATTCAGTTGATGAGCGGTTGGATCCGGATACAGACGCTGTTCCTGAAGTGGAATGGCTGCAATTGCTTGGAGCACGTTTGGAGAAGGCGGGTAGGGATTTTCGTTGGTGTTGAGCTTTACCATTTGATCGAAGTGCGGCTGCTCTCCCGGTACATAGGGATCCACATTCCGAATATATTGTTGATAGGCTTTCATATTAGTCGTTCTTCCTTTCGCTTGGCCGGTTTTGCTCCAGTAAGGAGCGTTTGATTTCCCAGAGTTTCTGAGATAGATCCACATAGTAGGTGTGTGGATTTTCAAATCGTTTGACTTCGTCCCACAATAGATCGATTTGTTCGAGACAGTAGGCACGCACGTCTTCCAGTTTGGGACAGGTATAGACCAATTCTCCCTGTTTGAAAATGGGAACCTGCAATTTTTTCACCGTGAAGTTGGTGAGTGTCTTGTGTTTCCAAATGGCTTCCGGGTGGAAGATGGTGTGCGGTTGGTCAGGATCAATGGTCTCATCGTAAACGCACAGTTCATCTGCCAGTGCTTTTCCGCTTTCCCGGTCAAAGAACCGGTAAACGGTTTTAAAATGCGGATTGGTGATTTTGGCAGTGTTTTCACTGATTTTAATTTTGGGGACAATGGTGCCGTCTTCTTCTGTGACGGCAGCCAGCTTATAAACGCCGCCGAATACAGGAGAGCTTTTGGCCGTAATCATACGTTCTCCTACGCCGAACGTATCAATTTGTGCTCCCTGCATCAGCAAATCCCGAATCAGATATTCATCCAAGGAGTTGGAAGCTACAATTTTACAGTTCGGGAAACCAGCTTCATCCAGCATAGCTCTTGCTTTTTTGGACAGATAGGAAATGTCACCGGAATCCAGACGGATGCCAAATGAAGTGATTCCCTGCGGAACCAGAATGTCCCGGAATGCACGGATGGCATTGGGCACACCGCTTTTCAGTGTGTCATAAGTGTCTACCAGCAAGATGGCATTGTTGGGATAAAGCTTGCAGTATGCGGCAAACGCTTCATACTCGGAGTCGAACATCTGTACCCAGGCATGTGCCATAGTTCCGCCTGCCGGAACGCCGTATAGGGAATCCGTCAGCGTGCAGGCAGTTCCGCCGCATCCAGCCAGATAGGCAGCACGTGCACCCAGCACGGCACCGTCTGCACCTTGTGCACGGCGGGAGCCAAATTCCAGTACCGTTTTGCCCTGTGCAGCCCGTACAATGCGGTTGGCTTTGGTTGCAATCAGGGATTGGTGATTAATGGACAGCAGCACGAACGTTTCAATGATCTGCGCTTCAATTGCAGGAGCGCAAATGGTCAGAATGGGTTCGCCGGGGAATACAGGAGTTCCCTCTGGAACGGCATACAAGTCACCGGTAAAATGGAATTCTTTCAGGTATTGCAGAAATCTTTCACTGAAGCAGCCTTTTCCACGCAGATAAGACAAGTCTTCCGGAGAAAAATGCAGGTTTTGAATATAGTCAATGACCTGTTCCAGACCGGCGGCAATTGCAAATCCGCCGCCGTCCGGTACGGTTCGGAAAAATACATCAAAATAAACTTTTTTCTTATAATAACCGGTTTCAAAATATCCGTTTGCCATGGTGAATTCGTAAAAGTCACATAGCATCGTTAGGTTTTGTTCTTGTTTCATAAAGCACCGTCCTTCCGGTTGAAAACATCGATTTGCAGACCTTCCATGACATCCAATGCTGCTTCATGCAGAGCAGGCTGAAAACTTGCAGTACAGGATGCATCGACTGCAATGTGGGCTTCCGGCAGAGCTGTTTTTGCCAGCACAGCATTGGCAAGCACACAGATGTTAGAAACCAGTCCAACCAATTCTACATCGGTGTAGGCTTGCTGCTGCAAGTATGCAAATAACCGATCGGAGCCGAACGTGCCCTTTTCGAAGCAAACATCCTGCGGCAGACGTTCCTGTGCGACACAACCATATAGGGCATGCCCAGCTGTTCCATGGATGCAGTGTACAATCGGTAAGTTTCGTCCTTCCTGTGTGGAAGCATAATCTGTTCCGTGGGTATCAAGGGTAAATAAGACAGCATCCTTTGCTGCGTGGTACTGTTGAATCTTTTGCGCAATGGGAGCAGCAAGTGTTTCTGCCTCCGGAAATCCCAATGTGCCGGATACAAAATCGACTTGATAATCCACAACAATTAAACAGCGCTTCATAGCGGTCTCCTTTTTCTGTTCATTATAGGTTGCTTTGCTTCAACGCTCGTTCGACGCATGATCAGGCTTTCTTTCTATCAAAGAGCGGCACGGAAAATACCGATGATATCTTCTTTGGTCAGCGGGACATAACAGCCGACACATCCGGCAGCTGCTTTTTCTGCCATTTCTTCAAAATGCGTTTCCTCGCAGATACCAACCTCCCGGAGCGTTTCCGGCAGTCGCATGGTGCGGAAAAAGGCTCTTGTCTCTGCAATGGCTGCTTTGGCTGCTTTCCAGTCCTCTGTTTCTGTGATGCCGAAGACAGCACGTCCATATGCCGCAAACTTTGCAGCAGTTGCTTCTGACAGAGCAAAATCCATCCAATGCGGTGTCAGAATGGCAAGACCTTCGCCGTGGGTGATGTCATAAAATGCGCTGAGTTCGTGTTCCATCGGGTGAACGCACCAGCCTACCTCTGCGCCGTCGGACAGCAGTCCGTTGATTGCCATACTGGAAGTCCACATCAGATTGGCACGTGCTTCATAGTTGTCTGGATGCTGTAGAGCGATCGGGCCGTACTGCACACAAGTTTTCAGCAGACCTTCTGCGAAGCGTGCCTGTACAGCGGCACCTGGTACATTTGTAAAGTAATTTTCAAAAATATGACTCATCATATCAGCGGTTCCGGCAGCTGTCTGCTTTTTGGAAACGCTGTAGGTATATGTGGGATCCAAGATGGACATTTTGGGTTTCATGCATTCGGCACTGGTTCCCCATTTTTCATGCTTGGAAAGGTCAGAAATGACCGCAAAGGAATCCATTTCCGAGCCCGTTGCCGCTAATGTTAAAACGGAATAAATAGGCAGGGCAGTTTGAATTTTCCCGGGGTCAATAACCAGATCCCAAGGATCCCCGTCATAGCAGGCACCGGCCGCAATGACCTTTGCACAGTCGATGACGCTTCCGCCGCCGATTGCCAGCACCATGTCCAGTTTTTGCTCCTTGCAGCATGCAACACCGGCACGTACAGATTCAATTCGTGGATTCGGTTCTACACCGGATAATTCCGTTACCTGTAGACCAGCCTGGTGCAGCAATTGCATGGCTTCTTCATACAAGCCAGATTTCTTGATGCTTCCGCCACCGTAAACCAATAAAACAGAATGACCGCTTTCTGACAATTCCGTCAAGTGTACAAGTTGTCCTTTTCCAAAATGGATTTTCGTTGGAATATGATACGTAAATGCCTGCATTACAAACTACCTCCAAAAATAAAATTTCGGCAGAGCCGTTGCCATTATGATACCACAGAATCTGTAAAAATGCAAGTTTCCTGTTTTCTTTTTTCCGGTTCTGTAAAAAAATCTTGAAAATTGATGAAGGATGTGCTATACTGAATCATTAGAACTAGAACTTATTCACGAGAAGAAAGGTGGCGCACAAATGAAAACACCGGTTTTTGCCGCTAGTCGAATCAATTGGCTGAAAATTGGAAAAATTGCAGTAGGTGCAGCCGCTGCAATGGCGCTGGCAGGAGCAGCGGGTCTGCAAAATGCCATGTCTGCCGGGTTGATTGTCTTTTTGACCATTCAGGATACCAAAAAGGAAACGGTGGCAAGCTGTCTGCGGCGATTGATTGCCTTTGTGATGATGACTGCCTTATGCACACCGATTTTTTATTACCTCGGCACCAATCCGCTTACATTTGGCGGATTCTTTTTGGTGTTTCTGCTGCTTTGCTATGGAATGGATTTGCTGGATTCCATTGCGGTTAATGCTGTCATGGCAACACACTATATGGCGGCAGGCGGTGTGAGCCTGTCTCTTCTAAAAAATGAAATTTTGCTGCTGCTCATCGGTGGCGGAATTGGCGTCTTTCTGAACTGGTTTATGCCGAACAATCAGGAGAAAATTCGGCGGCATCAACAGGAGCTCGATCAGCAAATGCAGGGGATTCTGGAACGCATGGCAGTGCACCTGCTCTGTTCGGATCGAGCTGGATACGATGGGACCTGCTTTACCAAAACCGATCATCTCTTGGCGCAGATGCAGCGGGAAACGGTTTTATTTTTGGGGAACCGTTTTACCAGGCAGGATTTGTATTTCCTGCGCTACGCAGAAATGCGGCAGCAGCAATGTGATGTTCTGCGCATGATTTATCGGCAGATTATCCAGCTGACCTTAATCCCAGAGCAGGCGCATCCGCTTGCAGATTTCATTCGTTCTGTGAGTCAGGACTTTTCCGAGCACAATGACCCAACGGCTTTGCAGGAACAGTTGGATTTGCTGCATCAGCAATATCGAACAGACACCTTGCCGGTAACACGAGCGGAGTTTGAAAATCGAGCGCTGCTGTTTAGCATTTTGACGGACTTGCGGTTGTTCTTAAAAATAAAATCAGACTTTTTTGCATCGGAGCATTTATATACATAGGGAAAAGGAGAAGATCGATGAAGTTATTGAGAAGACGAAGGCGCTTTACGCCGGTTCGTATCATTGCATGCGGATTTGCCAGCATGATTGCATTGGGAACCCTGCTGTTGTCTCTGCCGATTGCGCAGAAGCCGGATGCAGCTGTTTCCGTTTTGGATGCACTGTTTACAGCGACCAGTGCAGTCTGCGTTACTGGATTGGTTGCAGTGGATGTTGCCGATCATTTTACCGTATTTGGACAAACCGTTGTTGGTATTTTGATTCAGATTGGAGGACTGGGCGTAACGTCCATTGGTTTGGGGCTGATTGCTCTTTCCGGAAGGCGTGTGCGCTTGCAGGATCAGGTTTTGATTAAGGAAGCGTTAAATTCTCCCAATTTAAAAAATATTCTGGCACTGATTCGAACCGTTTTGATTACCACATTTTCGATTGAATGCATTGGTGCGGTCGGAAGTTTTCTGGTATTCCGGAAGCAGTACACTGTCTGGCATGCGATTGGGCTTAGTTTGTTTCATTCGGTGGCATCCTTTAACAACGCCGGATTTGACTTGCTGGGCGGTGGACAAAGCTTGGCTGCCTACCGCGGCAATGTGCCGTTTTTACTGCTAACCAGTATTTTGGTCATTGCCGGTGGTATTGGGTTTATGGTGATTCGGGATCTTTGGCAGAATCATGGCAGACTGCTCCGCTGCACGCTGCATACCAAAGTGGTGTTGCTGATGACGGTGTTACTGCTTGCAGGCGGAACCGTTCTATTAAAGTGCGGAGATTCGAGTCTGAACTGGCTGGATGCATTCTTTTATAGTGTTTCTGCACGAACAGCAGGTTTTGCCACAGTACCGTTGGCGCAGTTTTCCAGTAGTGCAACCCTGGTTATGCTGATCTTAATGTTTGTGGGCGGTTCGCCCGGTTCCACGGCAGGTGGGATCAAAACAACCACGCTGTTTGTATTTTTGCGGACGGTCTTTGTGTATCCTTCCAGAAAAAATATTACAGTGTTCCATCGACAGCTTCCCAAGGATGTGATGGAACAGGCATTTGTTCTGGTTGGAATGGGTGCCTGTGTGGTAGGTGGTGTTTCCCTGCTGATAGGAATACTGGAACCGACTTTGACGCTGTCTCAGATTTTAGTAGAAGTTGTTTCTGCATTTGGAACAGTCGGTCTTTCTACTGGCGTGACGGGGGCACTCTCCGCGCCGGCGAAGCTGCTTTTGATTGGCACCATGTTCATTGGGCGGCTTGGCCCTTGGACGGTTGTCTCTCTGTGGATTCAAAAGACACGCTGCAATGTTTCTCTTCCGGAGGAACGAATTAGTATTGGATAAGGAGAACAAACATGCGAAATACAAAAAAAGGAGCCCAATGTTATGGGGTCATTGGGCTGGGACGGTTTGGATATGCATTGGCAGAATCTCTGGCAGCTTCTGACTGCGATTTGATTGTAGCCGATCAGGATCAGGAAATCATCAATCAGGCGGCTTCTCTGACCAGTCAGGCATACCAGGTTAGTCATCTCAATCGGGAAGCCATGCAGCAAATTGGTTTGCAGAACTGTGATGTTATTGTGATTGGTGTAGGTGGACGCATGGATGAAAGCATTTTGCTGACACTGTATGCCATTCAGTTGGGCGTAAAGCGTGTGATTGCAAAGGCAACCAGCGAAGAGCATGGATTGGTGCTGCAAACGCTGGGGGCAGAAGTGGTCTATCCGGAGCGGGATATGGCTGTGCGCCTTGCCAAGCGCCTGCTGGCACCGGGTGTGCTGGAGTATATTTCTTTGAGCGATGAAGTGGATATTACAGAAATTCAGCTTACCAAGCGCGTACATGGAAAAACGGTTGCCGGGTTGGATATTCGAAAACAGTTTGGATTGAATGTAATTGCTGTGAAACAAAATGGGATGCTGAGTACGGCGATTACACCGAATTTGATCTTGGATGAAACCATGACCATTACAGTAATTGGTGAAAAAAATGATATTCTGCGTTTTGAGTCCTATCTTTCCTAGTGCATGCCTTGCCGCAGGGAAGATTTACAAAACATCAAAAAGATCCGCACAGGAATCAAAATTCTGTGCGGATCTTTTTTGAAACTTATAATTCGTTTTTTCGTACTGCAATAAAGGAATCGAATGTCCGCAGCCAGCGCTGGAAGGTTTCATCATCTGGATAGGAGGTAATCGCACCGGATCCGGTGACACTGTAGTTTGCATAATATACTGCGTACCGCAGCCACTTTTGCAGTTTGCCGGCAGGCTGTTGATTGAGGTTTTCCGGTGTAATACCGTTCTTCCCCAGACAATACAGAAATGCGCCGCAAATGGCATCTCCCGCACCGGTGGTGTCCTTTACCTTGACCTTGGGGTTTGGTTCTGTGCAGACTACTTGCGGTGTTAGCAGCATGGCACCCTGTTTTCCTTTGGAATACAGAATCATTTTACAGCCTTGTTCAAATAGAAGCGGTGCTGCTTTCTGAATGTCCGTTTCACCGGTTACAAATTCCAATTCTTCATCGGAGACTTTCAAAAGATCGACATAGGGGAGAAATTCCCGGACTGCTGCCTGACAAGCTTCCGCAGAGGGGAACAGCGGCAGCCGGATGTTCGGGTCAAAACTGATGACAGCGCCCTGTTCTTTTGCAAGCTGAATGGCACGTACATGTGTTTGTTTCATGGGAGATTCCACCAGGGAAACCGATCCGAAATGCAGAACAGCCGTATCTTCCAGCCACGCTGGCTGTAATTGCTCCGGTTCCATCAGCATGTCTGCACTTGGCTTTCGATAAAACGAAAAATCACGATTGCCGTCTGTTTTTAAGGAGACAAAGGCAAGCGCAGTATTGGCAGCATCGGTTCGGCAGATGCTCTCTGTGTCAATCCCGCATTTTTCCAATTGATCGACAATGTAATCGCCGAATGCATCATTCCCGACTTGTGTAATCATACGTGCCTTGCCGCCGAGTTTTCCGATTGCAGCTGCTACATTTGTCGGCGCACCGCCGCAAACTCGATAGAATGTTGTCACTTCTTTTAGCGGGCAGTCTCGCTGTTCCGGAATAAAATCAATCAGCGCTTCTCCGATGGTGGTAATCGTTTGTTTCATAGTTGTTAGGCTCCTTCGTCTGTCAAGCTGTTAGGCTCGTTGTGGTTCTGTCTTTTAGTATAGCATATTGTGAAAAAATAAGCAAGCAGATTTTTTACAGATTGCTCATAAATGCAACAGCTTTTCCCAAAATTCGAATTTCTTCCAGCTGTTCGTCATGATAAACCAATGGGGGATAGGCTGGATTTTCTGCCACCAATTGGAGCCAGTTGTGTGCACGGTCGTAATAAACCCGCTTTAAAGTGGCTTCCTCTCCAATGATGACAGCGGCGATTTCACCATTTTCTACCATGGGCTGCTCTCGGATGAAGACATAGTCCCCATCATAAATACGCGCACCGATCATGCTGTCTCCTCGTGCAACCAAGCAGAAATCAGCACGGATGCTGTCCTCTGCTGTTACAAAGAGTTCTCGTTCTTCCTGTGCAAAAATAGGTTCTCCGCAGGCGATTTCGCCGAGTATGGGAAATCGTTTGGTTCCGATTGGGCGCAGGTTGTCAAAATCGTTCCAGTTCAAAGTAGGGGCTGCTTCCGGTTCTGCATGCGGACTTTGTCCGGTTAGCCATGCCGCAGATACATTTAGTGTTTGGGCAATTGCAGCCAGAACCGGAAGCTTAATGGTGTCGATTTTTCCGGATTCATAGCGCTGAATGGTGGATTTGTTCAATCCGACTGCATCACCCAATGCAGTTTGTGTCATGCCGCAGACCTTTCGGCGTGCTCGAATGCGCTGTCCGATTTGTTCTTGCTGTGTTGCTTCCATGGAAATTCCTTCTTTCTGCTGATTGGTTGATAAGATTTAGTATAACACAAGCTGTTGCAAAATGCAATATGAAAATGAAAAAATTGCATTTTGCTATTGACAGAAACCAAAAATTCTGATACACTAGAAGCATAGAAGTTGCATATTGCAAGAAATGAGATTTTTCGTCCCAATTTAGATCTTATACAATATGCGGCTCTTTGTAAGTCCAATCAATCGGATATTTAATATGTAGGAGGAACTGGAATGACACTTGTAATTGATCCCATTCACTTTCACGCCGAGGCAAGCCCTGATCTTCTGGGACAAGTCGGTGAAAAAAATGCCCGAACCATTACCGTTGTGCAGCCAGCCGTTCCAGGTGCTGTCAATTATGCCTTGCTGTTCCAAATCCCGGATGCAGCTTCCACAGCGGAATCGAGTGCTGCCACAGATGCTTCCCATGCGGCAGCAACCTTGTTTTCCATCACCTGTACCAGTGGAAGCGTTACCGTCCCCAATGCGATTTTACAGCGCTCCGGAACAGTATGGTGTCAGTGGGTTGCCAGAGATCAGGCAGGCAGTAAAATTGCAAAATCCAATTTGATTCCGCTTCGTGTGGAACCCTCTCTTTCTGCTGTGGAGGGGACGATTCCCACACCGGAAGAACTGCAAACCAAATATGACACGATGATGCAGGAGTTGGAAAAAGCAAAAACCAGCATGCTGGAAGCCATTCGATCTGCTGGCGGTTCGCCTACCGCAGTGAGCCAGGTTCTGGAATATACGGAGCTGTCAAATGGCATTTACTCCTTTACACCGGCACATAATCGACTTTATCGATTTTGTGTTACCGATTCCGAAAGCGATCCCCCACGTCCGCCGCTGCTGCAGGTGCTGGCACCGGATGTTTCCGGTACCAATGCCGTATTTCATTGTCAGATACTATTGCAGCATTTTTCTGCTTTTCAAATCAGTTTTGCGGATAATCTCACGGGAACCGATGGCCTTTCGGTTTCCAATGGCTTCTTCTTTGTGGACAGCAGCCATGCACAGGATTTGATTGCGCTCTCTTTGTGGTATGATGGCTTTGGCTTTCGATATCATTGGGCTGCCATTTAGCGGATGCCTTTGATGGAATAGAAGAAAATCTGCTTGCAATTGGCTATTTTGCACAATTTACGCATCAAATTGTTGTGATGTACAAATATAGTTTACAAAAGTGAACTTGACATTATGGAATAGAGGTGCTATAATAAAAAAGAAATCAAACAGAACGACACGGTTGACGGACGGATTGCACAGGAGGAATTGTGCAGAATTTGATAGGGGGTCATATTATGAAAAAGTCATTTGGTTTGCGGGCTGCTGCCGGCACCATGGCTGTACTGCTTGCATGCTGTTCAGGGATTGTAGGAAACACTTCCTGCCTGCTTGCATCTGCGGAGGAAGAGGAGGTGCCTTTCTCGCTTTCTTTGCAGTCTACAGAAAGTCGGGATCCTTCTTTTTACATTTCCCGCGCGACCCTTTCTCAAGGCGATTATACATTGCCGCTTGGCGTGTACATTGAATCGGATGCACGAAATACAGCTGTGCAAACTGCTTGTATGAAATGGTATACGGATCAGGAAGATTGGATTTCCTTCCAGAATATCATGAATTACAACAGTTATCAGAAGTCAACCGCCTATACATTTAGCGAAGGAACCATTACCTCCAATTATCCGCTGTATTGTCTGGCAAATGCGGTAAAGCGGAGAAGTGGATATGTTTACACCAATCCGAGCTTATTGACCAGTAACAGCAACTATGCTTGTGATCCTGTTTTTGGTGCGGATTTGTATTATGAAGGCAATGATACCGTTCAGTTTTCTGTTACGTATTATGCCAGTGCAGCGGATCTGAAAGCTGGAAAGAAGTCTACACAAGCTTATCATTGTCCACTGACATACAGTGCAGATGGAACCGCTTCTTTTACCTATTCCTATGTTCGACAGGACGATTATCAAGTGGATCAGAACACGGTTTCTCTTTATGCAAAGCAGGAAAAAATTCAGGCATTGGAACCTGGTTCGCAAATCCCGGATCGTGCTGATATCTTACTGTGGTACAGCACAAGTGATAAAGTGGTACCGTTTTTAGGAGAATCAGATGAATTTCCATTTACAACATTTGATGTTGTAATTGATGCCGACACACCAAACGGAATCTATTATGTAAATTTGGATGCTAGTGCCTGCCGATTGAATACGAATGAAAAGCCATCCAATTTAAGCGGCTTTACCATTGAAGTCGGTGATCGCTTGGAAACTACAACAGCAACTACTACCACGACAACAACAACGACGACTACAACTACAACAACTACTACTACCACTACTACAGAACCAACGACAACAACGGAGTCCACCACGATTACAGAGTCTACTACAACGGAACCGGAAACAACTACCACTTCTACTGAAACGACTTCGGCTACTTCTTCGACGTTCACCACGACCACAACGGAACTGACTACCACTACTACAACTACAACTTCTGAACCGAACGCATCTACCACAACATCTCCAGTTACAACTGTGTGGACAACAACGACTACCTTAGCCCCCTCTCTTTCTGAAACAGAGCGTACCTTGGCACCTGGTGAGTGCATGGAATTGACACTTTCTCCTGCAAATGGAAAAAATGTTGTATGGACTTCGAACCGGAAATCGGTCGCTACTATTTTGCCGGGTGACAGTGAAAACAGTGTTCAGATTTTGGCAAAGTCCGTTGGGACAGCACGAATTACCGCTTCCTGTCGGGGAAAGACCTATCGATGCAACATTACTGTAACAGATCAATCTGTTACGATGACACCGCTGGAAATGGAAGTACCCAGAAATGTTTCTTTCCCAGTTACCTTGCAGGGAATTGATGCACCCGTATCCTGGAGCAGTTCAGATTCCAGTATTGCAGCAGTAGACGAAACTGGAATTGTAACCGCTGTCTCGGAAGGAACTGCCTTTATCTATGCGCAGGCAGAAGGTCGCTTGTTCCGCTGTGCGGTTACCGTTACAGCAGCACCAGCTGTTTTGACAGGGGATGTCAATTTGGACAACAGCATTTCTTTGGCAGATCTGGTCAAACTCAATCAGTACCTTTGCAAAACCGTTGATCTGGATGCAGCTGCACAAATTAATGCAAAATGTGAGTACCTGACGGATTTAGAGAACATTACATTTGCAGATAGCATGGTATTGCGAGAATATTTGCTCGGTATGATGCCGCATCTCCCAGTACAGATTCTATCATAAAATCTTTCTTTCTATTAAGCAGCGAGATCCGAACCAATTTTGGTCCGGATCTTGTTGTTTTGTCTGCTCCTTTTTTCTGAAATGGTTGCTGAAAACTCCTTTTTTCTACCGAAAAATCAAAAAAATAAAATTATTTTCAAAAAAATGACGTTTTTCTATTTACATTTCTGAAATAACATGCTATAATGTACTTTGTACATACCGTTTTTGTAATTTTAAAAAACAAATTTTACGATTTTGAAACGGCTATTTGATAAGAATTTGAAAGTCAAAGAACCGTCATAGATTTGAAATCATGATCAACAAGGAAAGGGAGGGAGCAGACGAATCCATGCGTGATACATGTGAAAAATGGATACGACATCATAAGGAATTTGTAATATCTTGCAGTGTTCTGATTGCATATATTTTAATTGGAAGTCTTATTCGTGGAATGGTTCATCATTTTGGGTATGAATTTCGAAGTTGGTTGTCCACAACTGCATTTTTAATCTTTCTAGTGCTTGTTTTGATTGTACTGGTTTATGGAATTGGCTTAATTTTTCATCTGAGCAAAAAATTGTGCCAACATAAACTATTAAAAATATTTTTGAATCTTTTGATTGCTGCAATTGTAGTTGCTACAATCTGTATGGTTCCTTGGATGACGCAAGTGCCGCACAAGCAATTTCAAAAAGAATACGAACTGACACGAAACGGAACAGAATTGATTGCATACGTCGATCAGGGAAACACAGTAAAGGTTCGTTATTATGAAGCGGTTAATTTCATTGTTCGCAAGAAACAGTTATTTTTGGAAGAAGATTACGGCGCAATTGAATGGAATCCCATTTCGGGACATGAACCAACAAGACCACAGGAACGTTCACAATATTGATACAAGTTCAGGCAATCTGTTCTCTCCATGACACGAGAGAGCAGTTTTTTTGTTTTGATGCCTTTTTCTTATTCGGAGTCCAGTGGAGTCAGCGCTACAATGTTTCCAGAAAATGCCGGATAGGCCGAGATGGTTCCAGCATTGCATACGGCTGTATCCAATGCAGAGGTGTCTACAATGAATTCCAAAACATTGGCACCGCTTCCGCAGGGACGGTAACAATGCGTTGGATCCGTGTGGCAGTCTGCTTTCACATCGCCTACTTGTACCGTAAAGGTTGTGCCAGTATCCAATGTAACGGAAAATCGTTCGCCGCAGCCATTCTCCAGCCAGCCAGTTCCCATGGCAACTAAATAGTCTGATGCTATGCGGCGCAAGCCTTGCTCGTCCGTCCAGGCTTGCTGTTGCAGCTGATATTGGATGGAGGCAGAATCCGTGATGCAGCGGTAATCCATATAGGTTTTAAACCAAGTTTCCATTGTTTGCAAAACAGCGAAACCATCCGGATTGGTCTGCTGGGTCAGCAGTGGAGCAGAGCAGGTCGCCTCCGCTGTGGGAGGAATGGGATCTTCGACTGGTGATTCTGCTGCTACATTGGAAGAGCATTCCGATGACGCAGCCATTTGCAGATCTGCCTGGGTGATGCAGGTGGTCTGTGTTGTTGCTGGCGTGCTGAAAGTTGTGGGATATGTAGTTGTTGCTGCAACCGTACAGCTGGTGGTATGATGGGGGATTGTGCCAGATTCAGCAGGAGCTGTAGAAAGGACATTCTTGACTTGCGGAGCAGGTGCACAATCTGCCGTAATCAGTTGAACCGGCAGTGCAGGTGGGAGGATTAGATGGCAGCCCAGCGGCTGCTCTGGTATGACAGTCTGCTGGGCGGTAGAAAATGGTGTGTGCATCAATCCCATTGCACAGCTTAATCCTGTACCAACGGCAAGAAATGATTTCCAAAATGACATAGGCAACTCCTTTTTGTAAGAATGCACAAAAAGTGCATTTGAATTTGTTGCAAACCGACAAAATTCAAAAATAAATTCCAAAATGACTTGACAGATGAAAAAAAGCTTCGTATAATAAAAGAATCAATTCAAATGACAAGTGAAATTCCATGAGCAAAAGCAAGTAGCCTGCAAAACGGTGGCACAGAGAGTCGGGGAATGGTGGAATCCCGGAGCATACGCTGTTGGTGAATGGATTTGTGAGAAGCACAGCAAACAGGAAGTCCTTAGTAGCTGTCGCCGCAGGCTCTGCGTTATCGGAGCAGGATATAACCGGTTTGAATCGGCGTATCTGAAAGAGGGAATCGATTTCGTAAGGAATAGATTCTGAATTTGGGTGGCAACACGAAAGCACAAGCTTGACGTCCCATGATAAGTGGGAAGTCAAGCTTTTTTTATTTTATGCAAAAGGAGTCAAGAGTATGCTGAAACCATCATTGGAAGAAGTGCAGGCGCTCGCAAAAGAATACAACACCATTCCAGTATTCTATACATTTTGCGCCGATCATCAAACGCCCATGAACATCTATCGCTGCATGGCGGAAAAAGGAGACAATTCCTTTATTTTGGAAAGCGTCAGCAACGGCACACAGTGGGATCGGTATTCTTTTATCGGATCGAATCCCAAGGAAGAAATTCGGATGCAGGGTCATACGGCAACCAGAAAGTCCGGGGATACTGTTCTAGAGCAAAAGGAAGTTTGTAATCCAATTGCATATCTGAAAGAACGGATGGCACAGTATCATGCACCTGCATTGGAAGGGATGCCAAGCTTTACTGGTGGTTTGATTGGCTATTTTGGTTATGATACCGTGCGGTATGTAGAACCAACCCTTTCCAATATCCCAAAGGATGACATCGGCATGCCGGACTGTCATTTGTTTCTATATGAAGAATTGGTGGCATATGACCATTTGACCAGTAATGGCATCGTTATTTTGAACCTGCATCGAAATGGAAACCTGAGCGCACAATATGCAGAAGCACTGTGGCGGGCAGAGGAACTGGCACAGGAAATCAGCCGCTATGTTCCATCCGCAGAACGCCAGCCGCACAGCGGAGAGTCTGTTGTACGCTCCAATATGACAAAAGCAGATTTTACCAAGATGGTCGATCAGGCAAAGGAACACATTGTCAACGGAGACATCTTCCAGATTGTTTTGTCACAGCGGTTTGAAGTGGAAAATCCGCCGGCAAGCTTCGATGTATATCGGCAGCTGCGTGCGACCAATCCTTCTCCGTATCTGTACTTTTTCCATACACCGGATTATGATATTGCCGGTGCTTCTCCGGAAATGCTGGCAAAGGTGCAGGGTGGTTTGATTCACAATCGCCCCATTGCCGGAACTAAGCCGAGAGGACGGACGGCAGAAGAGGATTTGAACAATGAAAAGATGCTGCTTGCCGATCCGAAAGAACGTTCCGAGCACACGATGCTGGTGGATTTGGGACGAAACGATGTGGGGAAGGTTTCTAAGTTCGGTACAGTAACCGTTACCAAATACATGGTAACAGAGCGGGCTTCCAAGGTGATGCACTTGGTTTCTGATGTGGAAGGTCAGCTGCGGGAGGATCTGACTGCGCTGGATGCACTGATGGCAATTCTACCGGCAGGAACGCTTTCCGGTGCACCGAAGGTACGTGCGATGGAACTGATCGATGAGCTGGAACAGCAAAAGCGCGGTCTATATGGTGGTACCGTAGGTTGCCTGGGGTTTGATGGAAACATCAACACCTGCATTGCCATTCGTACTGTATTGTTCCGCAACCAAAAAGCATATGTACAGGCAGGAGCCGGCATTGTCGCTGATTCTGTTCCGGAAAATGAATATTATGAAACCGTCAACAAAGCACTGGCTGTTTTGAATGCTGTTAAGGAGGCAGGAAAATGATTGTATTATTGGATAATTACGATTCTTTTACCTATAATTTGTATCAGTATATTGGAGAACTTTATCCGGACATTCAGGTTATTCGGAACGATGTCATTACGGTAGAAGGACTGGAACAGCTCAAGCCGGAGGCATTGATTGTATCGCCGGGTCCGGGCTATCCGAAGGATGCCGGCATTTCTTTGGAAGCCATCCGGCACTTTAGCGGAAAAATTCCAATTTTGGGTGTTTGCCTGGGGCATCAGTCCATTGCAGAAGCATTTGGCGGAAAAATTGTAAAGGCTTCTGTTCTAATGCACGGAAAGGCAAGCAAGATTCGCTTTCAGAAAGATGCAACCTTGTTCCGGCATTTGCCGGAAGAAGTGCCATGTGGCCGTTACCACTCTTTGATCGTAGAGGATGCATCTGTACCGGAGTGTCTGTGGGTAACTGCACGGGATACCGATGGGCAGATTATGGGATTGGAACACAAGGAGCTGCCGATTTACGGCGTGCAGTTCCACCCGGAATCCATCCTGACACAGGCAGGAAAACAGATTTTGATTAATTTCCTGAATACCATTCCAGGTGTTTCAATTCCAGATGTGATGCAGGAGCCGCCTGCACCGAAAAAAGCGCTTTGCCCATACAGCAATCGCTTGATAGAATTCCAGAATCTGACCCAGCAGGAAGCAGCAGAAGCCATGGATATCATCATGAGCGGGCAGGCAACAGAGGCACAGATTGCAGAGTTTTTGACCGCTCTGCGGATGAAAGGCGAAACCATTGATGAAATCAGCGGCTTGGCATTGGGCATGCGGGCAAAGGCCAATCTGGTACCGGACAGCAAGGATGCAATTGATATTGTGGGAACCGGCGGTGATCTGGCAAGTTCCTTTAATATTTCCACCACAGCTTCCTTTGTCATTGCAGCTGCCGGCGTAAAGGTTGCAAAACATGGAAACCGGAGCGTTTCCAGTAAGAGTGGCGCTGCTGATGTATTGGAATGTCTCGGTGTGAAGATTCAGTCTACGCCGGAACAGGCAAAAGCTTGTCTGGATACGGTTGGCGTTTCTTTCCTGTTTGCACAGAGTTATCACAAGTCAATGCGGTTTGTTGCGCCGGTACGGGGACAAATGGGCGTGCGAACCGTATTCAATGTATTAGGGCCTTTGACCAATCCAGCACAGACGGATTACATCGTACTGGGTGTTTATGAAAAGAAGCTGCTTTCGGTTATGGCACATGTTTTGATTCAGATTGGAATTCAGCGTGCCATGGTGGTATATGGCAACGATCGTCTGGATGAGGTTTCCATTTCCGATTCCACTTCTGTTGCAGAAGTGCGGGATGGTCAGGTTCTGGAGTATGAATTGACACCGGAGCAGATGGGATTGCTAAGAGGAACCAAAGAGGAGATTGTAGGCGGTACAGCACAGGAAAATGCCGACGTTACCAAGGGCATTTTAAATGGAAGCATTACCGGAAGCAAGCGGAATATTGTGCTGCTGAATGCAGGCTGTGCCCTGTATACCATTGGAAAAGTTGCCAGTGTACAGGAGGGCGTTTCCCTGGCAGCAGAGATGATTGACAGCGGCAAGGCACTGGAGAAATTGCAGGAACTGGTCACATTTACCAATCGGTAAGCTGAAACAGCAGGAAAGGAAGAACATCATGATTTTAGATGATATTGCAGGTTATCGCCGGGAACAGCTGGCACGGGAACAAGCTGCTGTATCTGCTTCGGAAATGCGTCGTTTGGCAGAAGCAGAACCCCGTCCGGTTTTGGATTTCTATCATGCTTTGAAAGATGGCGGACTTTCCATTATTGCGGAAGTGAAGAAAGCGTCCCCGTCTAAATCGGTTATTTGTGCAGACTTTCATCCGGTTGAGCAGGCGGTTGCCTATCAGGCAGCCGGAGCAAATGCCATTTCCTGCTTGACGGAGGAGCACTACTTTCAAGGCAGCAGTCAGTATTTGCGTGCCATCCGGCAGGCTGTGCAGCTTCCGATTCTGCGGAAGGATTTTATCATCGATTCGTATCAGATTGATGAAGCAAGAGTCATTGGTGCAGATGCCGTGCTGTTGATTGCGGCTATGCTGGATTTGGAACAGATGCAGGCATTTTATGCACAGGCATCTGCTCTGGGACTGCATTGTTTATTTGAAGTACACAATGAAGCAGAACTGGAACAGGTGCTGCGCTGCAAGCCAAAAATCATTGGAATCAACAACCGTAATTTAAAGACCTTTCAGGTGGACTTAAACACCACAAAGCGTCTGGCAAAGCTGGTGCCATCGTCTTGTGTTTTGGTATCGGAAAGCGGAATTTCCCAGCATGCTGATATGCAGCAGGCAGCGGAAAGCAGTGCGCATGCCGTACTGATCGGAGAAACACTGATGCGAAGCGGAACCGTTGCAGATACCATGCATATGCTGCGGGAGGGACTTTGATGGTTTCCGTAAAGTTTTGTGGCAATCGCAGATTGGAAGATGTTGCACTTTTGAATGCCTGCAAGCCAGACTATATGGGCATGATTTTATCAGCGGGATTTCGTCGTTCGATTGATGCTGCAACAGCAGCGGCGATGACTGCACAACTGGATCCAGTCATTCGCCGGGTAGGCGTTGTGGTAAATGAATCTCCGGAGCAGGCAGCAGCGTTGGCAGAAGCGGCTGGAGCAGACATTCTCCAGCTGCATGGGCAGGAAGATGCAGCGTATTTGGCTGCCCTGCGAAAACGATGGCGGGGCTTCATTTGGAAAGCCGTTCGCGTGCAAACGGTAGAAGATTTACAGGCAGCAGATGCAATGGGTGTTGATTGTTTGGTGGTGGAAGGGTATACACCAGGACAGGTAGGCGGAACGGGACAGACCGCAAATTGGTCGCTTCTGGCAACCTATACGCCAATCACACCCTGGCTGCTGGCAGGCGGTCTGCATGCAGACAATTTAAGGCAGGCATTGGAGATCGTACATCCAAATGGGGTGGATTTGTCCAGCGGCATTGAAACAGATGGAAAGAAAGATGCTGAGAAAATGCAGCAGGTTTTGAATATTATACGAGGTGAATGAAATGAGTCATGTAGGAAGATTTGGCCGCTTCGGCGGGCAATATGTACCGGAGACTGTTATGAATGCGGTACACGAATTGGAAGAAGCATATGATCGCTATCGGGAGGATCCGGACTTTTTGGCAGAGCTGCATCAGCTTTACCGAGACTATGCCAACCGTCCTTCTTTGCTGTACTATGCCCAAAAGATGACAAAGGATTTGGGCGGCTGTAAGATTTATCTGAAGCGGGAAGACCTGAATCATACCGGTGCCCATAAAATCAACAATGTACTGGGACAGATTCTACTGGCAAAGCGCATGGGCAAAAAGCGGATCATTGCTGAAACCGGTGCCGGGCAGCATGGTGTAGCAACGGCAACAGCTTGTGCTTTGTTTGGCATGGAATGTGAAGTTTACATGGGAACAGAGGATATGCGCCGGCAGCGGCTGAATGTTTACCGGATGGAGCTGCTGGGTGCCAAGGTAACTGGTGTAGACAGCGGAACGGGTACTCTGAAAGATGCCATTAATGAAGCCATGCGGGATTGGGCAACCAATATTGCAACCACCTATTACCTGATTGGCTCTGTTATGGGGCCGCATCCGTATCCGATGATGGTACGGGACTTCCAGAAAATCATTGGCGAAGAAACCAAGGCACAGCTCAAGGAACAGGAAGGCGTTTTGCCGGATTGTGTTGTTGCCTGCGTAGGCGGTGGTTCCAATGCAATGGGCATGTTCTATGATTTCATCCCGGATCAAAGTGTGCGTTTGGTTGGTGCGGAAGCAGCCGGAAAGGGCGTAGATACCCCGCTGCATGCAGCAACCATGGCAAAGGGAACCGAAGGCATTTTCCACGGCATGAAATCCTACTTCCTGCAAAATGAAGAAGGACAAATTGCACCGGTTTACTCCATTTCTGCTGGGTTGGATTATCCAGGCGTCGGACCGGAACATATGTATTTGAAGAGCACTGGTCGGGCAGATTACGTGCCGATTACCGATGAAGAAGCGGTTTGCGCCTTGGAATATCTTTCTAAGACAGAAGGTATTATTCCGGCAATTGAATCCGCACATGCCATTGCAGCAGCGATAAAAATTGCCCCCACCATGAAGCAGGATCAGATTATGGTAATTTGTGTATCCGGCAGAGGCGATAAGGATATGCAGCAGATTGCCGCTTACAGAGGAGTGAAGATCGATGACTAAGAATAGAATAGATACAAAACTGGAGCAGGTAAAAGCAGCTGGAAAAAAGGCGCTGATTCCGTTTGTAACAGCTGGAGATGGCGGCTATGACTTGACGGAACAAATTGTGTTGAAATTGGCTGAAAACGGTGCCGATTTGATTGAACTGGGTGTTCCGTTTTCCGATCCGATTGCAGAAGGGCCAGTGATTCAGCGTGCCAGCGAACGTGCGCTGTCCGGCGGCACAACGCTGGCAGGTATTTTTGAATTGGTGAAAAAGCTGCGGAAGAAGTTGAATGATACACCGCTTCTGTTGATGATGTACCTCAATACCATTTATCGTTATGGAACAGAACGCTTTTTCGCACAGTGCAAGGAAACCGGAATCGATGGCGTCATTGTACCGGATTTGCCCTATGAGGAAAAGGATGAAATTCAGGGTACCGCCGATGCATACGGTATTCACAACATCAGCCTGGTTACACCGGCTTCGGAAGGAAGAATTCAGATGATTGCAGCGGATGCAACTGGATTCCTGTATTGTGTTTCCTCTAATGGCGTAACAGGAGTACGTACTTCCTTTGAAACAGACTTCCGTACCTTTTTCGATGCTATCTATCAGGCGGCAAAAGTGCCGTGCTGTGTGGGATTCGGCATCTCCTCTCCGGAAGCAGCCAAGCAAATGAGCCAGTATTGTGATGGTGTCATCGTGGGAAGTGCCATTGTAAAACTGGTGGAAAAATATGGTGCACAGGCAGCAGAGCCAGTCGGATCCTTTTTGGCATCTCTGCGGCAGGCACTGGATGCATAAATGTCAATCACTTGATGCTTTATTAAGAAAAAGCGCAGCGGAATTCTCAATGAAATTTCGCTGCGCTTTGTTTTCCACAAAAATGGAAAAGTTGTGGAAAATTTTATTTTCCCTGTTTGGAGAGTTTTACCATCTTATAGACGAATACTTCCACTGCAATTAATCCAATTAAAACGGCGCCTAAGATAATCAGCAATTTGATGGGGAAGTGGGATGCACTGTCATTGGAATCTTGTTCCGATTGTGCCGCCGCTGCCGCTGCTTGTTTGGTGGTGTGCATGATGGATTCAGAATCCGAGTCTGCTGCGGCTGTGGTGCTGTTTTCTGCCGATTCAATGGCATCTGCCTGACTCACACTGCCAACCATGATGCCGTCCGTTGCATCACAGAGGAACGCCGTCATCCAGGCAAGCGGCTCATTCCAGTTGATGGTGCACTCATTCACCGACCAGGCTTCGATGTGATCCAAATAGCACTTTGCCGGAGGAATCTCGCCCTTTTTCCAGCCGCTGCCCTGTACCCAGGGATCTTCCATGCCGGAATTCGGCCCGCCGACCAGAACGCCGCTGGGTGCCATCGGGAAGCTTTCTGAAAGCTGATGTGCCCAGAATCGGTGATGCGGATATTGTACCGCATGGGTGCCGTATCCAGTTACATAGGAGTAATCCACTGGATTGCGTCCCAGTAGGTAATCCATTGCAGTTGCTGCACCGTTCAGATAATCTGTATTGTCAGTCAGATCATAGGCATAGGCAAGGATAATGGCGTTGTCAATGACAAAGGAATTGGAACCCCATACATAACCGTTATCAGAATCGCTGCTGCTGATGGTGCTTGCTGCGTAGGGTTGACCGTAACCCTGTTCATCTTCCAGTTGCAGATAGGTATCTGCTGCTTCGGAGAATGCATCCGAAAGTTTCTCGGCATCCTTGCCCAGCTGGTCGGGATACAGAGAGAGGGAAATGGAACCGAGTGCCGCTGTATGTCCCCAGTCAAAGCTTGCGACCGTGTCTACGGATTCGCCGCCCTTTAATGTAGTCGGAACGTCCAGGTACCAATCTGAGGCCTTCATGTCCTTTTGATAGCTGCTGTCTCCGGTAGTGAGATACAGTTCTGCGGCTGCCCAGTAAAATTCGTCCGTTGCATCGTCATCTCCGTACGGGCCGCCGCCAATGGATTGATCAATGGGAGCATATAAATCGGGATGCTTTTTTGCAGCAGCATAGGCGGCTTCCGCTGCATCCAGACACTGCTTGGAAAAATCGCTGTCCAAATCACGCCACAGACGGGAAGCTTGTGCAGCACATGCTGCCAGGTTCAGTGTGGCACAAGTTGTCGGCGGTTTTAGAATCCGTTCCAAGGTATCATCTGCCGGTGTCATGCCGAGTGCTGTCCATTTGATGTCGTGTACTTTGTGGTATGCCATGTCTGCATATTCTCCATCCTGCACGATCATTTTCAGCATCCATTCCATCTCCCAGCGTGCTTCATCGAGCAAATCTGGATAGCCATTGTTGTTTTCCGGAATGGACATCGTGCCATCTTCGTAGGCACTGGTGTCGCCTTTTTGCTTGGCATGTTCATATTGGTTTTGCATCATCCAAAGGGAGATGCCGCCGTTGACCACATATTTTCCATGGTCGCCGGCATCGTACCAGCCGCCGGTGACATCCTGTGTGCCGCCGTTGCTGTTTAGGTCGTCCCAATCTGTGGTAATTCGAGCTGTATCATTGGAATGCCCGGCAGCCCGTGCCAGAGAAGTGGAGTCTCCGGATGTGATGAACTGACTTTCAATGGCAATACCGCTCCGGTTTTGATAAAAGTAATTCAGTGCGTCATACAGCATGCCGGAGTAGTATGCAGTTCCACCGATGGAAAAGCTGCGGCTTTTTTGTCCGTCTGCTTCCAAGGTATAGGTACCGGGTTCTTGGAATTTTGAAAAATCAAGTACATGTACTGAATCTCCCGAATCAGCATCTTCTCCCAATACACTGGAATCTCCAGTGAAAACAGTTTTCCCAGATTCGTCCAGCAGAGAGAACGAAACGCTGCTGGTTTGATCGGAAAGCAAGGTGGCCTTCTTCTCCAGTTGTGGAAAATAATTGACTTGATTGGTTAAGATGCCGGCACGGTTCCAGGTTTCCGGCTTTACATAATCGTAGGTGTCACTGTCGGTACAGATCAGCGACATGTCATCAAATGTGAAAACAGTTCCGGCTGGGACGCTATCACCGCCAATGTGGAATGCCCATTCCACCTCTGCGGTACGGGTTGCTGTAAAGGAACCGTTGACGGTAACAGTCTTGTTGGCAGTCAGCGGCTGCACATTCCAATATGCCTCATGTTGGGAATCATCCGGTTCGCCGTGCCAGTCTTCTGCAAATGGTTCTGCCAAATCTCCAATTTTGGTGTAATAGGTGCAGTCTTTGCTGGCTGTAATGTCAAATGAAACGGTATAGTGCTTTCCTGATTCAATGGTCAATCCACGGTGACGGAATTGGCAGTCCCAGCGATCTTCTCCGCCATTGGAAGCACCGCCCGGATTGACAATGGTAATGCGATAAACACCATCTGAAATTTCAAATTCCATTTCTCCGGTTGCGGATTCGCAAACGTGCCAAGGGAGTCCCACGCCATCTGAAAAATCGGTCTGTCCCAGAAGCTGTCCGGCGAAAACGGAATTCGGCAGAGCAGTCAACAGCGTGCCGGCGGTACATATGGCAGCAGCAGCTGCAAGCATACGTTTTGCAAGCATACAATCATCCTCCTTTTTATTCTGAGCATACACTCTCTTGTTATCATACCGCATTTTTCAAAGAAAAGAAAGTCTGAATGAGGAAGCTGTCTGGATTTTCGGCGAATCCAATAAAAGGAAGATGGGGAGGAGAACCTTTTTTGGTAAAGTAAGAGCCTGTTTCTGCAAGAGAAACAGGCTCAGAATGGTTATGGAGTGATAAAGACAGGCGTGCCGACGATGACTTGCTGATAGATGTTGGATGCAACATCCAGGGGAAGATTGATACAGCCGTGGGAGCCATTGGTTTTATAGATGTCTCCGCCGTAAGCGCTACGGCTCAAGTCGTGCAAGCCAATTCCTGTATGATCAATTGGCATCCAATAATCCACCCAGGTGTGATATCCCTGTACTTCCATGGTACCCAGGTAGCGACCATTTTCCTTGGACCAAACCCGGAAGGCACCAGGCGGAGTCTGTCGGCTGGGATCGCTGTCCAATCCGGTTACAACATCGGATTCCAGATACAGTTCTCCATTTACATAGTACCAGAGGTGCTGGTGGCAAAGATCGACTTCAATATAGGTATTGTCCGATCCAATGACACTTGGCCGTGCACCAGCTTGAATATATTCCGGCTCTACGGTAACGGATTCTCCATTTTGAATGTAGGAGATCAGTGCGGATGTAGTAGCAGCAACATCGGTTTTCCAGCCGTAAATACCGGTGGAACCGATCGGCAGGTCAATGGTACCGTCTAAAGTTGCCTGGAAAGTTCTGCTATAGCCGGTTACATACGTGTCGTACTTATTGGCGATGTTTTCAGTTACCCATGCTGTGGCAGCTTCCTCATCCACTGTAATTTGGTCATTTTCTGTAGTTACCCATTGTGAAATGGTATCGGCGGACAAAACCTCTGTTCCGGCAGGATCAAAGCTTGCTTCCCGGTCGGTCATGTCGTATGTAATGGTCATGTCTCCGATGGTGCTGTAAAGACTCAGTGTGTCAGTCAGATCAGAAGCCTTTACTTTTGCAGTTAAGTAGGCGCCGCTGTCAGCAATATCGATGCGCTGATTCCCAGCACGCAGCTGTTCGATGGTGTAGTCGGCAAGTATTTTGGTATCCACCATATTGCCGTCCTCTTCCGGAACAATTTCATAAGAGCCATCTGCTGCTTTTTCAATGTGTGCATCCGTTGCCGGTGTATCTCCCCATGAATAAGCAGCAATTAAGCTCCGGAGATCATCTTCCGAATAATTGGTTTCCAGTGGAACGGTGTAACTGGTTGTATGGAATAGCTTTGTAAACCAAGTTCCATGAGATTCTGAAAAGGCAGAATCCAATGCATGTTCCTGCATGGTAACGGTGCAGCCGAATGCAGAACCGGAAAACGGAATTTCCTGATTGTCTTTGGTCACAAAGGTCAGGCTGATGGTTTTCCCATGCTGAATCAGTTCCTGCCGGGCTTCTTCTTCTGTCATACCGCTGACGGAAATGCCATTGATTTTGGTATGCGGCAAAAATTTTCCTTTCCAGCGTAGCAAACCGCCAAAATAGACGATTAAGATGACAGCAATCAAACAGATGCCGACGATCAGGATAACTCGGATACTGGTGTTGGTTCGGGATGCAGCTGCACTGGCACCATAAGAAGTATTTCGTTTGGGAGCAGGTGCTGCATAAGCAAAAGTTGGTTTTTGCTTCGTTTTTGCGGCGGATGGCTTTTGCTTGGGGATTGCAGCAGCATTGGAATAGGCAGTGCGTGCCGCAGGGTGCGGAGCAGTTCCCGGCCTCCGATAGGCGGCCGATGCAGCCGTGCGATTGGGAACGGCTTGTCGCATTTGTGGACGCTGCTGCGGTCTGACAGTGGAAGCAGAAGCTGTTTCTGGTTCTCGTGCAGATCGGTTGAGCTGGGGAGCGGCGCCGGAAGGTTGCGGAGATTCCCCACGGGAAGACGCCAGTGCCTGCCGGATCTGCTGGCGCATTTGATCTTTTGTGAGTACGGTGGGTTTTTTAGTGCCTAATGGGTCCTTGTTTTTTTGATTCAATTTGATCGTTCCTTTCTCACCGAATATGATCTATGCAGCTGATTGCGGATCGTTGTTGTACGCATCGAAGTATATGTATGAAGTGAATGCTTGATTGATACACGCAGAACCGCAGAGCAGATATAATACATCATAATATAATTTATTATATCTGTCTATTTTCCATTTGTCAACTGATTTCGATGCTTTTTTTAAAGGTAACACAAATTGTAAACGTTTCTTCACCGTATTGTATCCACTTGCATAAACAACGACTGGAAAGGTATGGAAATCAGTCAAATAGATGCCAAAAATTGCTGCATGCTGCAATTTGTGTTTTTTTGTTGCATCTATGTAAATTTTGTGCAAAGTGTCATAATTTCATATAACAGGAAAGAAAAATATATTGACATTTCCATCTTTCTGCGCTATACTAATGGCAAATATTTTGATTTGGAAAAGTGTGGCTTTTTGCGAGTCGTTTTCCGAGTCAGTTTGGAGGAGTTTGCAATGAAATTGACAAAAGCAAATCGCTGTCTGGTGGCTGCGGTGTTGGCAGCGTCTACAGCGCTGACAATTTTGCCGGCCAATGCAGCAGAGGCGGTTTTGCCGCAGGATGCAGAGGAACAGCAGCAGATTTTACAGGCTGCGGCCGTATCTATTCAAACGGCAGTGGGATATGAAAATGCTGCCTATGTAACCTGGGCACCGGTTGCAGATGCAACTGGATATCATGTATATTGTGATGGTACACAAATTGATACCATGTTGATTCGGCAGTATGCATCTTATTTCCGTGCAGATGTTGTTGGCTTAACGGAAGGCGTACATACGTTGGAAGTTGTTCCGATTAAGGATGGCAAAGAAGATGCTGCCAGTGCGGCAGAAGCAATGGTTACAGCATCTGCATATGATCGAACCGGATTTGCTTTCACAGGAACAGACGGCTCCTGCGGTGCCTATCAGGCAGACGGTACCTTAAAAAAGGATGCGGTGGTGCTCTATGTGACGGAAAAAACCAAGGATACGGTCAGCATGGATGTTGTGACCAGTGCAAAAGGCACTACCACTACTGCAACTGGTATCCAAGAAATATTAAATGCTTATAAAAAAGGATACGACAACCGTCCGTTGGCGGTTCGTTTCATTGGAACCATTACAGATCCGGCTGTTACCGAAGGAGGGGATCTGCTGTTGAGTGGAAATAGCGACAGCAAGCGGCTTTCCTGCGGCATTACTCTGGAAGGTATTGGCGAGGATGCAACCATTCGTGGATTTGGCATTCGGGCAAAGAATATCTCCAGTTTGGAAATCCGAAACCTTGCTGTCATGCTGGTTGACAGTGGCGAGGGGGATAACTACAGTTTGCAGCAGTCTTGCGATCATGTGTGGGTGCATAATTGTGATTCCTTCTATGGGCTAGCTGGCAGCGATGCCGACCAGGCCAAGGGTGACGGTGCACTGGACTGTAAAAAATCGACTTATGTTACATTCTCTTACAATCACTTCTGGGATAACGGAAAATGTAATTTGCTTGGTTTGAGCGAAGAAACAACAGATGGACTGTATATTACCTATCATCACAACTGGTACGATCATTCGGATTCCAGACATCCTCGTGTACGGTTCTATTCCGCCCATGTTTATAACAATTACTATGACGGAAATGCAAAGTATGGAATTGGTGCCACAAGAGGCTGTTCCATTTTTGCAGAGGGCAACTACTTCCGGAACTGCAAATATCCGATGCTGAGCTCTATGCAGGGTTCCGATGTAGAAACCGGCGGTACGTTTAGCAATGAGGATGCCGGTGTCATCAAGGCATACGGCAACTATATGGAAGGGCAGAAACTGTTCACATCTTACAGTGAAGATTCCACGGAATTTGATGCATATGTTGCCTCTTCCAGAGAAGAAAAGGTTCCGAGCAGTGTAAAGACCAAGCCGGCTGACGGTAATAAAATTAAAAAGGGAACCGGAAACAATACCTACAACAATTTCGACACGGATGCATCAGTGATGTACAGTTACACAGCAGATGCCGCAGAAGATGTACCGAAACTTGTCACAGAAAAAGCAGGCCGTTTAAACGGTGGGGACTTCCAATTTACGTTTACAGAAGCAGATGATACCGATTATTCAGTCAATGCCAAATTGATGGCTGCTTTGAAGGCTTATCAGCCGTCTGTAATTGCCATTGGAGGCGACTTCCAGAATGGCGGAACAGTGGTGCCTGGTACAACAACGACACCAGTTGTAACGACAACCGCATCTGCCACTACCACCACAAAGATTACGACAGTACCATCCGGTGCAACCACTGCGGCAGTTGTAACCACACAGGTTATCCCTGTTACCGGTGCGCTGTATTGTGCGCCAGGTGCAACCGGTTCCGGTACGATGGAAGATCCGATGGATGTGTTGACGGCAATTGAAAAAGTTCAGCCGGGACAGACTATTTATCTGCTGGAAGGAACCTATGCCTTTGATTCCACGATTCTGATTTCGGATACCAACTGCGGAACAGCAGATGCCTATAAGAATTTGTCTGCTTATCCGGGCGCAGATGTTACCTTTGATTTTTCTGCAATGGAGATTGATCCTTCCAATCGTGGGTTTGTACTGGACGGCGACTACTGGCATTTTTATGGCTTTGAAATTACAAAGGCTGGCGACAATGGTATGCTGCTGTCCGGCGATCACAATAAGGTTGAACGCATGATTTTCAACAACAATCAGGACAGCGGCTTGCAGATTTCCCGGTATAAGACGAGCAATGCGACCATTGATACTTGGCCGTCCGATAACTTGATTCTCAATTGTACAGCGAAAAATAACTGTGACGATAAGACCATGGAAAATGCGGATGGATTTGCAGCAAAGCTGACTTGCGGAGAAGGAAATGTATTTGACGGCTGTATGTCCTATAACAACAGTGATGATGGATGGGATTTATTTGCTAAAACAGAAACAGGCCCAACCGGTGTCGTAACGCTGCAAAATTGTGTAGCATTCCGAAATGGTCGGACAGAAGACGGACGTGGTGACAACAACTGTGACGGAAACGGTTTCAAGCTGGGTGGTTCTTCTGTTCCAACAGCACACGTTGTAAAGAATTGTCTGGCATTTGAAAACCTGCATCATGGATTTACAGATAACAGCAATCCGCAGGTAGGCAGTCTTTCTTATTGTACTTCCTACAATAACTCTACCGGTGGCGGAAAGGCAAACTTCCAGATGGATCGTGGCACCAATGGAACAACCACCTACGATCACTTGATTTCCTATACCGGCAGCAGCAGTACGCTGGGCAGTGATAAGTTCATTGGAACCATTTCCAATGCAATCTTCTATAATTCCAAAAAATATTGGGATGTTGCCGATGCGACTGCTGTAAACAACAAGAGTGTCGGTACCAATGTCAGTGGTCCGACAGACAGTGACTTCATCAGTGTAACAGCACCTGCTGTTGGAACCGACTTTGATACTGTTTGGAGAAATGCAGACGGCAGCATCAATGTGCATGGATTTATGCAGGTAGCAGAAACCAGCAAGTACTATACGTATCGTGGAGCAGTGTTGGGTGACTCCAGTTCAATTGATCCGCCGGTTACCACCACTGTAACCACCGGAACGGCTGCCACAACAACTACAAAGACAACGGTTACCACAGCTGGCGGTCAGCAGACAACTACACAAGCACCTGTTACAACAACCGGAAAAACCGCAGCGCCGTCCAATGCTTTTTATGGCGATGTCAATCTGGATAATACCGTTTCCTTGGCGGATTTGATTACTTTCCAGAAGCAGCAGCGTGGAGCCATTGACTTCAATGCACAGCAGCTGGCAAATGCAGACTGCGATCAGACAGATGGAACTGGTGTGGATTCCATTGATGTAACTGCTTTGCTGGAATTCTTGATTGGAAGAACCGATGTCCTTCCAAAGGTTTAAATCGAAAACAAAACTTGAGATATAGATAGACCAAAAGAGTTCAGTCTGACAATGGCTGAACTCTTTTTCTTCATCATCCATTCTAAAAATGCGCCATTGTATTTATATAAATTTTACGAATTTTTTCTCAATCCGAATCTTTTTTTGTACAAACCATTGACATTTCGGAAAGGAAATGCTATAATAAACTTGATTAACAATCTTTTCTGTTTGTAGACGTATGATTTGACAAAAGCAGCCGGAATCGATTGCAAATGAATCATTTTTATTATTTTGGGAGGGGCGAATCCTATGAATCAAAAGTATGGAAAAAAAGTACTCGCTGGTTTGCTGGGTGCAGTTATGGCTTGTACGGCACTGCCGGCGGCAACTGCCATGCAGCCAGCAGCAGAAGACACTGGAGATGTTTTATTCTCTACCGGATTTGAAGATGGAGAAGGCATTTCTGAATTTACCGGGCGTGGTGGCGTAGAAGTAATGGAAGCAACCACTGATCAGGCATACAGCGGCAATTATTCTATGTGTGTCAGCGGCCGTGAAAAAGGCTGGAATGGCCCGCAGTTCCGTTTGGACGATGGACTTTGCGAAGCAAATGAGCAGTATATTGTTAGCGTATGCGCAAAGTCTGAATGGTACAGCACCATCAACCTCAGCATGGAATATACAGATGCAGCTGGTGAACGACATTACAGCAATTTGAAGTCTGCTTCCGGAGACAGCTGGAATTCCTTCTCGGATGTAAAGGTAAGCTTTACCAGCGATGTATCGAAGGTTTATGTTTACGTGGAAAGTTCTGATCCAAAATGCAAGCTGTATATTGATGACTTTTCCCTGTCAAAAGCACCAGATGTTCCGATTGAGGAAGACATTCCTTCTTTGAAAGATGTTTACAGCAGTTACTTTAAGATTGGAACAGCCATTACCCCATCTGATTTGTCTTCCAAACCAACCATGAAACTGGTTCAGAAGCATTTCAGCGGCAGCATTACGCTGGGCAATGAAATGAAGCCGGATTCTGTATTGGATCAGAAGGCATCCATTGCCTATGCAGAAGCAAATGGCGGAGATGATACCAATCCGCAGGTTTCTTTTGCAGCTGCAAAGAGCGTTCTGGATTATTGCAGTGAAAACAAGATTCCGGTTCGAGCACATACCTTGGTATGGCACAGCCAGACACCGGACTGGTTCTTTAAGGAAGGTTTCCAGAGTGACGGCGATTGGGTTTCCAAAGAAAAAATGCTGGAACGAATGGAAAACTATATCAAGAATTACTTTACCGTTCTGACTACGGAATATCCGGATGTTGATTTCTATGCATGTGATGTTGTTAACGAAGCTTGGAAGGATGACGGTACACCGAGAGACGCAGGCTCCAACAATGAAAAGAGTGGACAGTCTGCGTGGGTAAAGGTATTCGGAGACAATTCCTTTATCAAGCCGGCATTTGAATATGCAAGAAAATATGCACCTGCCGGATGCAAGCTGTATTATAATGACTACAATGAATACATTTCCGGAAAGACCAATGCAATTTATGATATGGCAATGGAACTGAAGGAAGAAGGATTGATTGACGGAATCGGCATGCAGTCTCATTTGGATGTAAGCTACCCGTCTGCAAGTCTTTATAAAAAAGCATTGGAGAAGTTCGTATCCACTGGTCTGGATGTACAGATCACAGAGTTGGATGTAACCACTTCTGATAAATCAGAAGCAGGCTATGAAAAGCAGGCACAATACTACAGCGATATTTTTGATGCCATTGTAGAAAACAAGGATCATATTTCCGCTGTTGTACTTTGGGGGACAACTGATGATGGAAGCTGGAGAGCTGATCGGGATCCGCTGCTCTTCGGTGCGGACTACAAGGCAAAGCCGGCATTCTATGCCATCATTGATGGATTGGATGTACCGCCGCTAACTACGACGACTACTCCTGTGGCAACCACGACAACAGAAGCGCAGACCACCACGACAACTGCCGCAACCACTACGGAGCAGGAAACAACTACAACGGTAACGAATGAAACAACCGCCACGGTTGTGACAGAGGGAACTACCACAACTGCTGCAACGACTACAGAAGCACCGGGAACCACGACAACAACGAATACAATAACACCGGGCAATGTTCTGTACGGAGATGTAAACCTGGATAACTCGGTTACTCTGGCAGATTTGATTACCTTCCAGAAACAGCAGCGTGGTGCCATTGAATTCAATGCACAGCAGGTAGCAAATGCAGATTGTGATCAGTCTGCAAGTGATTCGATTGTAGATGCCAACGATGTTACAGCACTGCTGTCCTTCCTAATCGGAAAGGCAAATGAGCTTCCACTTCGGTAAAAGCAACGAAATAAAATGCAAACGAACTGTTGTACCAAACAAATGGTACAGCAGTTCGTTTTTTCTCTCTATGGAGCAGGCGCAGTGGATTCGTGCTTTTTCGCACAAAATGACTTGATTTTTTTGCAAGGAAATGGTATAATAAAAATTAACTGTAATACAAGCATTGGACATTGTGGTATCGGCAGATCAAACAGCAGCCTGCCGCAATGAACGGGACATAAAGAAAAAAGGTGAATGCATTGGTAAAAAGTATGACTGGATTCGGCCGGTCACATGTGGTGACTGCAGAGCGGGATATCTTAGTGGAGATTCGGTCGGTGAACCATCGCTTTTTGGAATTGGCAACACGAATTCCACGGATGTACAGCAATCTGGAAGAGCCGATCAAATCGATCTTAAAAGCAGGCATTTCCAGAGGAAAAGTAGAGGTTTCCTTAACCATTCAAAATTTGGAAACTGGCAATGTTTCGGTTGGGCTCAACCATGCGCTGGCAGAACGCTATGTAGAAGCATTGCGGGAGGAACAAAACAGCCTGCACTTGCAGGACGACCTGAGCTTATCGGTTTTGCTGCGCCTGCCGGATGTATTTACCGTACAAAAGGTTCCGGAAGAAGAGAAAGTGGTTTGGGCAGCTGTGCAGCCTGTGGTGCAGGATGCGCTGGAACGTTTTCTTGCAATGCGGGAAAAAGAAGGGCAAAAAATGCAGGCAGATTTGGTCGGCCGGTTGGATGCCATTGAACGGATGGTAACACAGGTGGAGGCACTGTCGCCAGAAACGGTTCAACAGTACTATGACCGGTTGTATCGAAAGTTGCAGGAGTTGCTGGCAGATACTACAATTGATGAAAGCCGTCTGGTTACAGAAGCAGGTATCTTTGCGGAAAAGATTGCGGTGGATGAAGAAACGGTTCGGCTTCGCAGTCACTTGGCACAATTCCGGCAGCTGCTGGAAAGCGGGGAACCGATTGGCAGAAAACTGGATTTTCTGGTGCAGGAAATGAATCGGGAAGTCAACACCATTGGTTCCAAAGCCCAGGATCTTTCCATTACGAAATATGTGGTGGATATGAAAGCGGAAATTGAGAAAATTCGGGAACAAATCCAAAATATTGAATAGGAGTGAGCAGCATGCAAAGAGGAACATTATTTGTCGTTTCCGGGCCGTCCGGCTGCGGAAAAGGAACTGTTTTGGAAGAGATCAGAAAAGATCCTACGGTACATATTTCTGTTTCTGCAACCACACGGGAGCCGAGACCCGGCGAAGTGGACGGGGTCAATTATTACTTTATGACAGCAGAAAAATTTCAGGAAATGGTGCAGCAGGACGGCATGCTGGAATCTGCACAATATTGTGAAAACTTTTATGGAACCCCGAAAAAGCCGGTAGAGGATCAGCTGGCTGCCGGACACGATGTCATTTTGGAAATTGAAGTGGTTGGTGCCATGAAAATTCGTGCTTGTCGTCCGGATGCCGTTTTGATTTTTATTTTGCCGCCGTCCTTGTCGGAATTGGAGCGTCGGCTTCGTGGTCGTCAGACAGAGGAAGAAGAAGTTGTGCAGGCACGAATTGCCCGTGCAGTTGAGGAAATGAAGTTGGCGGATCAGTATGACTATGTTCTGGTCAATGATCAGGTTCCGCAGGCTGTTTCAGATTTGCAGGCTGTGATGCGCACAACACGGATCCAGTCTATGGATAAAACATCATTAGTGAAAGAGGTATTGTCAAAATGAATATGTTAAGACCATCTATCAATCAGTTAATCGGAAAGAACGACAGCTGCTATTCGCTGGTTATCGGCGTTGCAAAGCGTGCAAGAGAAATTGCAGATGAACTGTATGAGCAGGGAAAAACATTGGAGGAAAAGCCGGTTAAGACTGCTGTAGAAGAACTGGCATCCGGAAAGTACAAGATCATCGAACCAAACAGAGAACAGCATCAGTAAGCTGCTGCATGTTGTTTGACTTGCAGGGTGGATAGAAAGGATGTGGCGGTATGCAGAGACGGGAGTATCGAATTGGCGTAGCGGTCTCCGCTGCCGCAATTTCTTTCGATCAGCTGTTTACGTATTTGTCGGCTGTGCCGATTGCGCCGGGCTGCCGTGTTGTGGTGCCGTTTGGAAGAAGTAATGCAAGGAGAGTGGGCATGGTTCTGGAAATCGCCCCTAATCAGGAGGATCAGCCAGGACTAAAGCCCATTTTATCTGTTTTAGACGAAACACCGCTTTTGAATCAAGAACTGATTGATTTGGTGTTTTGGCTCAAAGAGATGACGTTTTGTACGTATTATGATGCGGTAAAGACCATTCTTCCGGCTGGTATGCAGGTGCAGTTTTATCAGACGCTTACGCTCGCCAAAAAGCTGCCGGCATTGGACTCCCTTTCCGAACCAGAGCGCAATTTGCTCGGCTTTTTGCAGCAAGCCAAAACGCAGAAAGAGTTCCAGCGCCTACTGACAGAATATGGAACTGATCACGAGAAAGCGGCTTTGGTGGAACAGCTTCAGCAGAAGGGTGTTCTTTTGGTGAAGAACTGTACCAAAGAAAAAGTGCAGGATGCTGCAACCAAAATGATTCGCCTGGGAAAGGACTGGCAGCTACATACCAAGTCAGTTCGGATGACTCCAAAACAAAAACGATTGGTGCAGCTTTTGGAAGAAATGGGTGCGGTATCCGAAAAGGAAGCCTGTTACCTATGCAGTATGACTGCTGCCGTGATACGATCGGCGCAGCGTGCCGGATTGGTAGAATGCTATGCAGAGCCGTGCTTTCGGGAAGCATATACCCAGCAGGAAGTTTCTCGGGATCCATCTTCCATTGTGCTTTCCCCGCAGCAGCAGGCGGTTTATGAAGTGGTTGCTGCACAAATTGCGCAGGAAAAGCCGCAGTGCTTTCTGCTGCATGGCGTGACAGGGAGCGGTAAGACGAGTGTTTTTCAAAAGCTGATTCATACCACGATTCAGCAGGGCAAGCAGGTGATCTTGCTGGTTCCGGAAATTGCGCTGACTCCGCAGATTGTCGGGCAGTTTCACAGCTTATTCGGCAATGCCATATCGGTGGTACACAGTGCCCTGTCGCTGGGACAGCGCAAGGATGCTTACCGAAAAATTCAGTCCGGACAGGCAAAGATTGTGATTGGAACACGCAGCGCTATTTTTGCGCCGGTTCAAATGCTCGGTTTGATTATCGTGGATGAGGAAGGAGAGCGTTCCTATAAATCCGACAGTGCACCGCGGTATCATGCCATCGAAGTTGCAAAGAAGCGATGCCGGACGCACAATTGCACCCTTCTGCTGGCTTCGGCAACTCCATCTATAGAGAGTTATTATTATGCGGAGAAGCAGGCATATACCTTGCTGGAGTTGAAGCAGCGCTATGGCAATGCGCCGCTGCCACAGGTGGAAATGATTGATATGAATTTGGAGCGGCAGGCAGGCAACTCCTCCGAATTCAGTACGGCGCTGGTCGAGGCACTGCGAGAAACACTGGCTCGCCGGGAACAGGCAATTTTGCTGCTGAATCGGCGTGGGTATCATACCATTATCAGCTGTACGGCTTGCAATCAGCCGGTTTATTGTCCCAATTGCAGCGTCCCGATGACCTATCACAAGGTGAACGACAGCTTGATGTGTCACTACTGCGGACACACACAGCCAATGGTGACGGTTTGTCCGGCATGCGGAAACACGCACTTGCGGCAAATGGGCTTTGGTACGCAGCGGCTGGAGGAAGAATTACAGGAATTGGTTCCGGATGCACGCATTCTGCGAATGGATGCTGACACCACAATGTCCCGTTATGCCTATGAAAAAAACTTTACGGCATTCGGGAACGGGGAATATGACATCATGGTGGGCACGCAAATGATTGGAAAGGGCTTGGATTTTCCCAATGTAACACTTGTGGGTGTGCTTTCCGTGGATAAAGCGTTGTTTTCCGGAGATTTTCGCAGTTACGAACGAACGTTTTCCTTGATTACACAAGTGGTTGGGCGAGGCGGACGAGGCGGCAAGCCGGGCAGAGCCTTTCTGCAAACCTTTCAGCCGGAACACTATGTGTTGCAGCTGGCGGCGCAGCAAAATTATAAGGAATTTTATGAGCAGGAAATTGCCATGCGGCGTGCATTGGTTTTCCCGCCCATTTGTGATATCTGCACCATTGGATTTACCGGCACCAAAGAAACGGCTGTTGCAGAAGCAGCAGAACGCACGGCGCAGTGCGTACAGGATGTGATCCAGCGAACCGGATTTCGAAAGCCGCTTTGGATGCTGGGACCAACTGCCTGCACGTATGGAAAATTAAACGGCAAGTATCGGTATCGCTTGCTGTTAAAATGTAAAAACACAGTGGAATACCGTGATTTGATCCGCACAGTTCTGCGGGAGGCATATGCTTCCGGCTGTTGCGGAAAAGTTCATATCTATGCGGATATGAACGGCGATATTGGAATTTAATCAATAGGAGGAACTGGATTATGGCAATTCGGAATATTGTAAAAGAGGGCGATCCGATTTTAAGAAAGGTTTGCCGTCCGGTCGATCAGTTTGATGAAAAGCTGCATCGACTGCTGGATGATATGCATGAAACTTTGGACAAGGCAGAGGGCGTGGGACTTGCTGCACCGCAAGTTGGTTTCTGCCGGCGGTTTTTTATCATGCATTTGGAGGACGAGCAGGTAGAAGCCATCAATCCGGTTATCCTGAAAACCAGCGGAAAGCAGTATGTGCTGGAAGGCTGTTTATCCTGCCCGAATAAATGGGGTTATGTGACACGGCCGAAAAAGTGCAAGCTGCGTGCGCAGGATCGGAATGGAAATTGGTTTGAAAAGACCTTTACGGAACTGGGTGCACAGTGTGTTTGCCATGAAACGGCGCATCTGGATGGGCAGCTGTTTGTGGATGTGGTAGAAGAATTTGTGCAGCCGGAGGAAGTAAAATGAGTTTAAGCATTGTATTTATGGGAACGCCGGATTTTTCTGTTCCCTGTCTGCGGGCACTGGCAGAAAGTCAGCATACGGTAACGGCTGTTTTTACGCAGCCAGACAAGCCGAAAGGGCGTGGTTACAAGATGATTCCGACGCCGGTTAAGCAGGCAGCGCAGGAATATGACATTCCGGTTTATCAGCCGCAGTCTCTTCGAAAAGGAGAGGATGCGCAGCAGGCTATGCAGGTGTTGGAGCAGCTGCATCCAGATGTGATCGTTGTTGTTGCATATGGACAGATTTTGCCGAAGTGTGTGCTGGATTTGCCGCGGTATGCCTGCATCAACGTACATGCCTCTTTGTTGCCGGCTTATCGAGGTGCTGCGCCGATTCATTGGTGTATCTTAAATGGAGAGTCCAAGACAGGTGTTACGACCATGCTGATGGCAGAGGGACTGGATACCGGGGATATGCTGCTGAAAGCGGAGACTGCAATTGATCCGGATGAGACAACCGGCCAGCTGCACGATCGTCTGTCTGAAATGGGGGCCAATCTGTTGCTGGAAACACTACAGGAGCTGGAAGCTGGCACATTGCATCCGCAGCCGCAAGATGATGCAGCATCCTGTTATGCGACTCGGATTACCAAAGAGCAGTCAGCATTGGATTTTTCCAAGTCTGCCGCGCAGCTGCACAATGTGATTCGTGGCATTACCGGATATACCATGTTGGATGGAAAGCGCCTGAAGGTGTATGCTTCTAAAGTTATAAAGGATGGCGCTTGGCAGGAAGCAGCTCCCGGAACCATCGTAGATCCGAAAGCATTGGTGGTTGCCTGTGGTGCCGATACCTATTTGCAGTTGCTGGAGGTACAGCCGGAAGGCAAAAAGAGAATGCAGGCTGCGGACTTCCTTCGTGGGAAGCAGCTTGCTGCCGGAACGGTATTGGGATAAGAAACGAAATTTTGCATATCCTTCTGTTGAATGAGAAAGGAACATGATGACTATGTATGGTTTGCTAATTCTTGGCCTGGTGATTAGTTTGCTGGCATCCTGGAATGTCAATGCAACATTTCGCCGCTATCAAACGGTCAGCAATGGCCGTGGCTATACGGCAGCACAGGTTGCCCGCCAGATTTTGGATCAAAACGGCTTGTATCAGGTTTCCATTGAACGTGTTTCCGGGAATTTAACCGATCATTTTGACCCCAAAAGCAATGTGGTTCGGCTGTCTGATTCGGTTTATCAGTCTACTTCTGTTGCAGCCATTGGCGTTGCAGCGCATGAGTGCGGACACGCTGTACAGCATGCTGTTGGATATGTGCCGATTAAAGTGCGGAATGCATTCGTTCCGGTGGCGCAAATCGGATCGTATGCTTGGTATTTTATTTTTATCGCAGGATTGATTTTTGGCTTAAACACAAGCTTGGGTAATACATTGGCATATGCAGGCATTCTGCTGTTTTCAGCAGTGGTGCTGTTTCAGGTTCTGACACTTCCAGTGGAGTTCAATGCCAGCCGCCGTGCCCTGCAAACGCTGCAATCCAACTATATTTTAGATGGAGATGAAATCGGAAAAGCCAGAAAAGTTCTGGTGGCAGCAGCCATGACATACGTGGCAGCAATGGTGAATGCAATTTTGCAGCTGCTTCGACTGTTGAGTATTGTAGGACGGAGAAGAGATTAGAATGGATGCAAGAAAATTAGCTGTACAGCTTTTGATGCAAACAGAAAAACAAAATCAGTATTCCAATTTGGCACTTGATCATGCACTGGATCAGTCGAATTTGCCGGAACAGGAGCGGCGATTCTGTGCAGCACTGTATTACGGTGTTATGGAGCGTCGGATTACGCTGGATTATATTCTGCGGCACTACAGCAAGAAAAAGCTGCATCAATTGGACGCAGCTGTGCTGCAAATTTTGCGGATCGGCATTTATCAGTTGAAATATATGGATCGTGTGCCGGATGCGGCAGCCATTCATACCTGTGTTGCCCTGACGAGAAGTTTCCGAAAATCCAGTGCATCTGGTTTTGTCAATGCCGTTCTGCGGCAGTATGTGCGGGATGAAAAGAAAGTTCCGGAATCAGATGATCCGTTAGAGGCAGCATCCGTCCTGTACGCAGTTCCGATCTGGTTGGAAAAGAAGCTGGTGCAGCAATACGGAAAACAGGCGGCGCATGCCTTTTTGGAAAATGCGCTGCAAACACCGCCAATTACCATTCGGCGCAATGTGCAGATGGGGGATACGGTTGCCTTTCAGAAAGCGGTTCCCGGTGCAAATCCACATCCGGTTTTGCCGGACGCTTATTTGCTGCATGGTACAAATGTAAAGACACTTCCAGGGTTTCAGGAAGGCTGGTTTCATGTCCAGGATCTTGCATCCCAATTTTGCAGTCTTGCTGTTGGTGCAAAGCCGGGAGAAACGGTTTTGGATCTCTGTGCGGCACCAGGTGGAAAGACCTTTACCATTGCCCAGTACATGCAGGATACCGGAACGCTGTTGGCATTTGATTTGCAGCCTGCACGGGTTAGCTTGATTCAGGAGGGTGCCAAGCGGCTGCATCTGCACTGCATTACAGCAGCGCAGGGTGACGCTGCGGTTTACCGGGAGGAGCTGCCAAAGGCAGACCGTATTTTGTGTGATGTGCCATGTTCTGGTTTGGGTGTCATTCGACGAAAGCCGGAGATTAAGGAGAAAAATCCAGCGGAGCTTGCAGAACTTCCAGTCATTCAGCTTCGCATTCTGGAAACCGCCTCACAGTACTTAAAAGAAAACGGAACACTGCTGTATTCTACTTGTACTGTTTTGAAAGAAGAAAATGAACAGGTGGTACGAGCATTTTTGCGCACGCATCCGGACTTTGAAGCGATTCCGGTTTTGCCGGAACTGGGAGCACCCTTTGATGCGCCAATGGTGACACTGCTGCCGCAGTTTTATAACAGTGATGGATTTTTTATGGCAAAGCTGCGCCGCAAAAGCAAGCAGCAGAAAGAGGGCAAATAGATGGAAAAAATCGATCTGCTGTCTTTGACGCTGGAGGAATTGGAACAGGAAATGCAGGCCATGGGTGCTGCACGGTATCGGGCTGGACAGATTTTTTCCTGGCTGCATGAGAAGCAAGTACTGGATTTCACCGGAATGACCACCTTATCTCAACAATTCCGAACCGAGTTATCAGAGAAATTTTGTATAAAAAGACTAAATATTGTAAGAAAGCTTGCATCTTCTATTGATAATACGGTAAAATATCTATATCAGCTGCCGGATGGGAATTTTGTGGAGACGGTTTTGATGGAATATCACCACGGAACCAGCATTTGTATCTCCACACAGGTTGGCTGCCGAATGGGGTGCCGCTTCTGTGCATCTGCTATTGCAGGTTTCATTCGAAATCTGGAGCCGTCGGAATTGCTGCTGCAAATTTATGAAACACAGTTGGATGCAAAGCGGCCCATTGACAGTATTGTACTCATGGGAATTGGAGAACCGCTGGATAATTATGACAATGTACTGCGCTTTTTCTCCCTGCTGTCGCATCCAAAGGGATTTGGCATGAGTTTGCGGCATGTTACCGTTAGTACATGCGGCATTGTACCGAAAATTTTGGAGTTGGCGGATCAGAAGCTTGGTGTTACGCTTTCTGTTTCCCTGCACAGTCCAGAGAATGCAACCCGAAGTGAAGTGATGCCGGTCAATCGCACCTGGCCCATTGAAGTGCTGATGGATGCCTGCCGGACGTATGTACAGAAAACCGGTCGCCGGATTACATTTGAATATGCGGTTATGGACAATGTAAACAGTGCACGATCGGATGCCAAAAAGTTGGCAGATTTGCTACGCGGCGGAAATTTTCATGTCAATTTAATTCCGGTTAATCCCATCCGGGAACGAAACTATAAAACGTTGCGAAAGACGGTGCAGCTGTTTCAGGATACCTTGACGCAATATGGCGTAAATGCAACGGTACGCCGCACACTCGGCAGCGACATTCAAGCAGCTTGCGGGCAGCTTCGCCGAGATGTGATGACACAGGAAAAATGAGGTGATTGTGTTGACATTTGCCGTGCAGACGAATATCGGCTACTTACGGGAAGAAAATCAGGATCGTGTAGATGCACGCACCTATGAAGACCGCATCCTTGCACTGGTGTGCGATGGAATGGGCGGAGAACGTTCCGGCTCGGAGGCAAGCAGACTCGCCGCAGAAGTGTTTTTTGAGCATTTTGAAGAATCCTATCAGACAAATATGGATCCTTATGCCATTCGTGCCTTGCTATTGTCTTCTGTATCAGCGGCGAATTCGATTATTTATACAACTGCAAAAATGAATTACCAAAATTTTGGAATGGGAACCACTTGTGTTGCAGCATTTTTAAGTGACAATGGAATTGCTGTTGTCAACGTAGGGGACAGCCGGGCTTATTTGTATCAATCCGGACAGCTCACACAGTTGACAAAGGATCATAACGTTGTCAATTTGCTGTTGGATCAAGGAGAAATTCAGCCAGAAGAAGCCAAAACCCATCCGCAGCGGCATATGCTGACACGTGCCGTTGGCGTAGAGCGAACAGTGAGACCGGATTATTTTGAGATTCATCCGGAAGGGGCGTTTAAACTGTTGCTTTGCTCGGATGGCTTGTCCGGATACTGCGAAGAGGAAGAGATTCAGCAGATTCTGGAACAGGATTTGGAAGCGGAAGCGCTGGCGGATCGTTTGATTGCGCTGGCACTGGAAAAAGGCGGTCGGGATAATGTTTCTGTGGCCGTTGTGACTGAATCATAATCATGTGGAGGAATATGATGGATATGGACAAATACATTGGAAAGAGGCTGGACGGCCGGTACGAGCTGACCGAGTTGATCGGCGAAGGTGGCATGGCAAATGTATATAAAGCCACAGATGTACTGGAAAATAGAGTCGTTGCGGTAAAAATTCTGAAGGTGGAGTTCTCGGAAAATGAAGAGTTTTTGCGCCGTTTTCGAAATGAATCCAAGGCGATTGCCCTGCTTTCCCATCCGAATATTGTCAAGATCTATGATGTTGGGTTTTCTGAGAAAATTCAATATATTGTCATGGAGTATATTGAAGGGATTACATTAAAGGATTATATTGACAGTGAACGTGTATTGAACTGGAAGGATGCCGTTCATTTCATCATTCAGATTCTTCGTGCCTTGCAGCATGCGCATATGCGTGGCATTGTACATCGGGATATCAAACCGCAGAACATTATGCTGCTGATGGACGGTACCATTAAGGTAATGGACTTCGGCATTGCAAAATTTGCACGGGATGAAAGCCGAACCGCAACCGATCAGGCAATCGGAACGGTACATTACATTAGCCCGGAACAGGCGCGTGGAGATGTGACCGATGCCAAAAGTGACCTATATTCCGTTGGTGTTATGTTCTATGAGATGCTGACTGGTCGGAAGCCGTTTGATACAGATAATCCGGTCTCCATTGCTGTGATGCATATGCAGAATGCAGCAGTTCGTCCGAGAGATATCAATCCCAATATTCCTTCTGGATTGGAAGAAATCATCATGCACGCCATGGAAAAGGATGCCAACAAGCGGTATCAGACGGCTGCGGATATGATTCGGGATTTGGAAGCATTTAAGCAGAACAATCAGATTGTTTTTGGATATTATGGTGTTCCCAAGGCGCAGGAAGTGCGGATGGGCAGAACGCAGTACCGTGCGGCAGCGCCAATGCCCAACCGAGCAGCACCCGTTCGTGCAGGAGCCGGTCGGATGCAGGAGCCATATCCTTGTGCATCGGAACAGGATTTATATTATGAAGGCGAAGAAGACGGATCGCCTGCCTATGAAGAAACCAACAGCAAATCTCCGCTGGTGCCGGTTTTGATGGCAATTACCCTCGTGGTCATTGTAGTGGCAGCCATTTTGATTGTCTACTTTGTAAAGACGGGTATGACAAAATCCAATCAGTATGAGGTGCCGAATTTAATTGGAACCTCCTATCAGGATGCCATTGCAGAATATCAGGGTACCATCAATTTTAAAATCGAAAAGCAGGACTACAGTGACCAGTATGAAGCGGATATCATCTATGAGCAGAGTCCGATTGGAAAAGTAGACCTGGATGATAATGGGACAGTTACTGTTGTAATTGCGGTTTCCAAGGGACTGAATAAAGTTGTAATTCCAGATTTGAGAGACAAAACTTCAGAGGAAGCACAGAAGGAACTGCACGATAAAGGCTTAACTTGCCGCTTATTGAGTGAGGAAAGCACCGAAGGCATTGAAAAGAATCATGTTATTCGGACAGAACCGGCAGCAGATACAGAGATTGCAGTAGGCGGAGAAGTTGTGATTTATGTCAGCGCTGGTGTCGCAGTAGAGGAAGTAGAGATTCCGAACTTTGTGGGACAGCAAATTGAAGATGCAAAAATTGATTGCGAAGAGTATAAGCTGAAGGTGGAAACAGTCGAAAAAGATTCTGAAAAGGAAAAAGGCGAGATTCTGGAACAGGATCTGGAAGCCGGTTCCTATGTGGTAGAAGGCAGTAAGATTACCTTTACAATCAGCAGCGGAAAAGAACCAAAGGGAACCATTACGTTTGGAATGGATGTACCGGGTCTAGCATCCGGAAAGTATACGCTGGACTTTACTTCTTCTGATGGAGATATTATTAAGTCTTACACCTTTATTGCAGAAAGTGCAAATGGATATATCACCATTCCCATTGAAGGAAGCGGTACCAAGCAGGTGATTGTTTCTGTTACCAGTGCCAACAGTGGTGCAACCACTAAAATGGGAACATATAACTTCCTATTTGCAGACGGCACCTTTACCGTAACCAGCGAAAATATTGACGCTGCCTTTGAAGCCGTTACAATTCAAAATACACAGCCGCAAACGCAGCCGCAGCAATCATCCGATGATGCTGCTTCGGAGTAAAAAACATGGAACAAATGCAATTAGAATCAGGCAGAATTTTATCATCAGTGGGAGGACTCTATACGGTAGAGTCCTCTTCCGGTCTTCACACCTGTAAAGCACGTGGTATCTTTCGAAAGCGTGGAATCTCTCCCTATGTAGGGGATTGGGTACAGGTGGATGCCGATCATGTCATTCAGGAAATTCTTCCCCGGAAGAATAGCATCATTCGGCCGCCGCTTGCCAATCTGGATCAGATTTTGTTTGTTGTGTCCACTTGCAAGCCGGTTCCCAATTACTTTCTGCTGGATCAGTTTCTTGCGGTAGCAGTCTATAAGTCCATTCGTCCGATTCTGGTCATTACCAAGACGGATTTGGCGGATGCTGCTGCCTTGCAGATGATCTATCAGTCAGCTGGAATCGCAGTTTATCCGGTGGATTATGATAAGCCAGAAACAGTGGAAGCGATTGCAAACCTGCTTCCCGGAATGGTCAGCGCTGTGACGGGAAATTCTGGCGTGGGAAAGTCCACATTGCTGAATGCATTGGATCATTCTTTGCAGCTTGAAACAGGTACGATCAGCGAGAAGTTGGGGCGAGGCAGACACACCACCCGGACAGCTACGCTGTATCCCTGTCGGGGCGGTTATCTGGCAGATACACCGGGCTTTTCAACTTTTGAGTTGGAGCAGTATGCAACGATTGACAAGCAGCAGCTGGCAGATTGCTTTCCAGAATTTGCACCCTATTTGGGACAGTGTCGGTTTCAAGACTGCGCACATGTTTGTGAAAAGGGTTGTTCGGTTCTGGAAGCAGTGCGAGAAGGTGCAATTGCGAAAAGCCGGCATCAGTCTTATTGTACCATGTATGAAACCATCAAGCAGAGAAAGGATTGGGAAGTGCCATGCAAGCAGTAATTTTGGCAGGCGGCCCCCTTACAGATTATACCATGGTGCAGGTGCCTGCGGATGCACTGCTGATTTGTGCGGATCGAGGGGTTCGGTATGCGGAACAGCTGGGCTTGCATCCAGATGTGATGTTGGGGGATTTTGATTCCTATGGCAGCATTCCAGCTGGGGAAGCGGTACAGGTTTATCCCAAAGAAAAGGATGATACGGATTTGATGCTTGCTTGCCGGTATGCAGTGCAAAAAGGTGTGAAGTCCGTTTCGATTTATGGCGGATTGGGTGGTCGTCTGGATCATACAATTGCCAACTTGCAGGCACTTCGATGGCTGGCAGAACATGGCGTTTGGGCAGAACTCTTGTCAGAAAACAATCGTGCCAGCCTACAATTTCCTGGTACTCGTCAGTATCCCAGACGAGCAGGCTGGAACTTTTCGTTGTTTGCCATGACGGAACAATGTATCCTTACCACAACAGGGGTGCAGTATCCGCTCACGCATGGTACCTTACAGGCAAACTTTCCGCTTGGTATCAGCAATTCGATTTTGCAGGAATCGGCATCGGTTACGGTGGAAGAGGGAATTTTGTTGGTGATTGCTTCCAGGGACTGAACCTTTTTTCAAATTTGGAATATACTAATGGTGAGACGGCAAATCTACCGCAAACAGCAAACTTGCCGCCATCCATTTTTTCAAATTTAGGAGGGTGTACGATGAAAATTGTCGTGGTCAAAAGTCCAAAGGTGCTCAGCGGAATCTTTCGAATGATTTTTAAAATCAAAAAAGAGCAGCCGGAAAATTAATTTGTAAGGAAACCGGCGCATCATACATGTCTGAAACATGCCGCAGTTCTTTGTGAAAGGAACTGCGGCATGTTCTATTGATGGGACGAACTGCATATTCTGCATCATAACGAATAGGAGGGCCTGTAAAATGGATGGAGCAGAAATGCAGCAGATCGAAGAAACAAAACAAGAATCGGAATTGGAAAAGTCCGCCGCAGAGCCGCTGGTGCTGACGGATTCGCCGGAAACGATTCCCAAAAAGGAACAGCATGCAGATGATGTGTGGATGATGCAGTGCATTTTTTGTATCTTGCTGCTGCTTTCTATTTTTGTGCTGCATTGGATTCGGGCGGACTTTTCTGCTTCCCTGCAGCAGATGTATGTACAGCATGTGCAGGAACCGGCTCCTGCCTGGCTGGCAAATTGGATCCAGCAGATTGAGCAGTGGATCAAACAGGCATAGATGATTCAGTTTTGGATTGGCCGTGTGCAAGTGCGGTTTGATTTCAGCTTCTTTGCGGTTTTTTCATTGCTTTGCTTGGTAGATGCTGGACAATATCTAACGATTTCTCTGGCAGTGTGTATGCTGCATGAATTGGGGCATCTGCTTGCTATGCGAATTTGCCGACAGGGAATGCGGCAGGTTACGTTTTATGGAGCAGGCATCTCCATTTGTTCCGATTGCCGACTGTCTGCCTTTTGGCAGGATTTGTTCATTTTATTGGCTGGCCCGGGCATCAATCTTTTGACAGGCGCTTTGTTGTATGTACTGACAGGCCCATCGGTTGGCGCATTGCTGAATATTGGAATGGGACTTTTCAATTTGCTGCCATATCGGCAGCTGGACGGTGGTTCCATTTTGCATACACTGCTGTTTTGGAAATGCGGCTCTCCGTTGCAGGCCGATCGAATGCTGCGTGGCATTTGCATCGGCTGTTCCGGAATCGGTATTGCTGTTGGTTTGCTGGCAGGGTTTTCTAATTTTACATTTTATGGGACAGTTTTGTATCTGACTGCGGCAGAACTCTTTTCATAAGAATGCTGCAACCAGAAAAAATGAAAAATCATGAATTTTTTTAAAAAGTACTTGCAATTTCTTGAAAAGTATGGTATGCTATAAAAGCATCTGGAAATCCGTCTGTTTTGTGCAGATGAGTAGAATGCCAGGATGACAGGAATGAGACAGTCCGCTGACGGTTATTTTTTAGTCGGCACTGCTGCGAAAGCTGAACGCAGGAGGTTTGCCGCACGTTTATGAATGTCTTAAAATTTTAGGAGGAAATTAGAATGGATGCATTAAAAGTAATCAGCGAGTCCAGCATGAAGAAAGAAGTACCGGCATTTAACGTAGGTGATACCATTAAGGTACACGTTAAGATTCAGGAAGGCGACAAGAGCCGTATCCAGATCTTTGAAGGTACTGTTATCGCAAAGAAGCACGGCGGTGTGAATGAAACCTTTACGGTTCGTCGTGTTGCACACGGCTGCGGAATTGAGCGTGTATTCCCGCTGCATTCCCCTGTTGTGGAAAAGGTAGAAGTGATTCGCCGTGGTAAAGTTCGGAGAGCAAAGCTGTATTATCTGCGTGATAGAGTGGGTAAGGCTGCTAAGGTAAAAGAACAAATCCGCTAAGGAAAAACAGGTGTGGAGCAAAAACAGGACGCAGTTACGTTCTTGCCGCCTGTTTTTGCTTTCGATATCCTGCTGATCAGCAGTAAAAAGGGGACGTTATGTCCTTTTTTTATTAGGTCATGACTGAAACGGTGTTACGAATGCATAGCAGCATGGTTTCAGATCTGCCCGATCATGGAGATCAGTTTTTACAAAACAGGCTTTCAAGTAAGCAGAATAGGAGCAGACCATGGATGCAGAACGAAAAGAAAGCAAGTCGGTTGTAGAACAGATACAGAAAAAGAAAAAGGAAAGACGGTTCCTGGATGATCTTGCTGATATGCTGGAAACCGTGTTCATCTCTGTGTTTGTTGTGGTGATGTTGTTTGCTTATGTCATTCGGCCGGTAACGGTAGAGGGACATTCCATGGAGACAACGCTGCATGATCAGGATCGCCTGTTTATGACAGATTTGCTGTATACGCCAAAACAAGGCGATATTGTAATTGTAGACAATAAGGCTGCCTGGACGTATAACCAGAGCAATAACCTGGTGAAAGGTCCGGGATTGTCCAGTGAAAAACGTTTGATCAAGCGTGTCATTGCAACAGGCGGTCAGGAGCTGAACATTGATTTTACAACAGGTGTTGTAACAGTAGACGGCGAGGTACTGGATGAGCCATATATCAATAATAGTACCGTTGACAATGAAGGGGCTTTTGACTATCCGATTACGGTTCCAGAGGGCTTTTTGTTTGTCATGGGGGACAATCGACAAAATTCCACAGACAGCCGGCACCAGGCAGTGGGATTTGTTTCAGAAGAAGATGTATTGGGGAAGGCTGTCTTTCGGTTTTTCCCGGCAGTAGCAGATGATACACTCGGCTATCGGGCAGAGGGAGAGTCTACTTCCCGCCTTGCACAGTTCTTTGAGCGGTTTGGATTCCTGCATTAAGCGTATCCTTGCTGCAAATGGAAAAGAAGGAGACAAGTATGTCTGAAATTCAAATGAAGCCCATCCAGTGGTTTCCAGGGCATATGGCAAAGACACGGCGCATGATTGCTGCCAATCTTTCCATGGTAGATGCCGTTGTGGAAATCTTGGATGCACGAATTCCGCAGAGCAGCCGCAATCCGGAAATGGATCGGATGCTTGGAAATAAGCCACGTATGCTGCTGCTGAATAAGGCGGATACAGCAGATGCAGCTGCAACTGCAAAATGGGTGCAGTTCTATCAAAAGAAAGGCATTCTGGCACTGCCGATGGATTGTAAAACCGGGCGTGGCGTGAAGAACTTTCTGCCTGCGGTACGGGAAAAATTGCTGGCATCGCTTTTGGAGCGCCGGCAGGCACAGGGCATGAGCAGTGCGCCGATTCGCTTGATGGTAGTGGGAATTCCGAATGTTGGAAAATCCTCTTTCATCAATCGCATGGCGCAGTCCAAGCGTGCCAAAGTAGAAGATCGTCCTGGTGTGACCCGGAATAAACAGTGGGTAAAAATCGGCGATAACATGGAGTTGCTGGACATGCCCGGCGTGCTGTGGCCGAAATTTGATGACCAGGAAGTAGCAAAGCGTTTGGCATTTACAGGAGCCATCCACGATGACATTATGGACTTGGAGTCTCTTGCTATGTTGTTGCTGGAATATCTGGCGCAGCATTATCCGGAAGCGCTTCAGGCACGGTATAAAATGCAGGAAGCACAGCTGCAAGGAGATGGACTACAGCTTTTGGAGCAGCTGGGACGCAATCGTGGCATGCTAATTTCCGGCGGAGAAGTCAACTATGAGCGTGCAGCGATTACCATTTTGGATGAGTTCCGAAGTGGAAAATTGGGGCGCATTACGTTAGAGTGGCCGGAGGCGAAAGAAGTATGAGCCGACCTGCGCAAACGCATACGACTGCAGAACTGTATCAATTTGATGCAGCCATGCGACAGCAGCATTCGCTGCTTTGTGGAGTAGACGAAGCTGGACGGGGGCCGCTTGCCGGTGATGTTTATGCAGCAGCTGTGATTCTGCATCCTGATCGTCCAATAGAAGGAATCAATGACAGCAAAAAGCTCAGCGAGAAAAAGCGAGAGTTGCTGTTCGATCAGATTCAAGAGGCAGCCATTGCTTTTCAAATTGCAACTGCAACAGTTGTAGAAATTGAGCAGTATAATATTCTGGGTGCAACGATGCTTGCAATGCAGCGAGCAGTTGCAGGCCTTTCTGTTTTACCGGATTATGTGTTGGTGGATGGCAATCGAATGCCAACGCTGGCGGTTTCCGGTACCACGCAGGTAAAGGGGGACGCAACATCTGCCAGTATTGCAGCAGCTTCCATTTTGGCAAAGGTAGCCAGAGATCGTTCGATGCGGCAATTGGCGGAACAGTATCCGGAATATGGATTTGCTGCGCACAAAGGTTATGGCACCAAAGCGCACTGTGCAGCTATTTTGCAGTATGGACCTTGTCCGGCGCACCGTCCGTCCTTTTTGAAGAAACTGTTGCAGCATGAATAAGACAGAAATTGGAAGATTGGGAGAGCGAATTGTTGGCCGCTGGCTGGAACGGCATGGCTACAGCATCGTGGCGCAGAATTATCAGATTTACGGTGGGGAACTGGATCTTGTGGCGGAAAATGCAGAATATCGGGCATTTGTAGAAGTGAAGACCAGAAAACCAAACCGTATGCAGTCCGGTCTGGAAGCAATTACACGTCAAAAGCAAATGCGAATCATTCAGACAGCAGCAGATTATATGCAGAAGTATCCTGCTGATTTGCAGCCTCGGTTTGATATTGCGGAAGTGGTGCTGGATGGCACACGGCTTTTGGCTTTGGATTATATTGAAAACGCCTTTGATACAACAGGCTTTGATATCATATTTTAGGCAGCGATGCCGGGAAAAGGGTGGTAACTATGTTTTACAAAAGTACGAGAAACAGTGCAATTCGTGTAGAAAGTGCGGTTGCAATTTCACGGGGAATTTCAGAAGAAGGCGGTTTGTTTGTACCGGAGTCCATTCCTTCCATTACAATGGATGAAATGAAGGCAATGGCAGACATGACTTATGCACAGCGTGCTGCATTTGTATTCTCCAAGTATTTGACGGATTTTACAGAGGTTGAGCTGCGCTATTGCACCGAAAGTGCCTATAATACCAAGAATTTTGAAACAGAGAACATTGCAGAAATTGCACATCTGTTTGAAGGCACCTATATGCTGGAACTGTGGCATGGCCCGACCTGTGCATTTAAGGATATGGCCTTGCAGATTCTCCCGTATTTCCTGACAACTGCTGTAAAGAAACTGCACCTGGATCAGAAAATTGTGATTCTGGTTGCAACTTCTGGCGATACTGGAAAGGCTGCACTGGAAGGCTTTAAAGATGTTCCGGGTACACAGATCATGGTCTTCTATCCGGAAGAAGGCGTTAGTGCTATGCAGAAACGCCAGATGGTAACCCAGGAAGGCAGCAATGTTTCTGTTTGCGCTGTAAAGGGCAACTTCGATGACTGTCAGAGCGGTGTGAAGAAGATTTTCACCAGCGAAGCAGTAACAGATGCTCTGCAAAAAGGCGGCATGAGCTTCTCCAGTGCCAACTCCATCAACTGGGGTCGTCTGGTTCCGCAGATTGTTTACTATGTATCTTCCTATGCAACTTTGGCACAGCAGGGAGAACTCAACTGGGGAGATCCGCTGAATGTTGTAGTTCCGACCGGAAACTTCGGCAACATTCTGGCTGCTTATTACGCAAAGAAAATGGGCGTGCCGATTGGAAAGCTGATCTGCGCTTCCAACATCAATAAGGTATTGACCGACTTTATTCAAACAGGTACGTATAACCGGAATCGGGAATTCTATGCAACTTGTTCGCCGTCTATGGATATTTTGATTTCCAGCAACCTGGAACGGCTGCTGTACTTGCTGACCGGAGAAAATGACGCACAGATTCGGGAATGGTTCCAGGCACTGGCAGAGACTGGTACTTATACCGTTTCCGATTCCATCCAGGCTGTTTTGAAGCAGGAATTCTACGGCGGTTTCTGCGATGATGCTGCAACAAAGGAAACCATCCGGAAGATCTACAACACCTATGGCTATACCTGCGATACACATACCGCAGTTGCTGTAAAGGTTTATGAGGATTATAAGAAGGAAACCGGCGATTCCACAAAGACTTTGATTGCTTCTACTGCAAGCCCGTATAAGTTCAGCGGAAGCGTTTTGGAAGCCATTGAACCGGAGGCAATTTCTGCTGATGAATATGCAATGGTTGACCAGCTGCACGCTGCTTCCAAGCTGCCGATTCCGGCTGCATTGGCAGATTTGAAGACCAAGGAACGCCGCTTTACAGAAAGCATTGAAAAAACCGATATGCAGACATATGTCCTGGGACAGTTGGGTCTGGCATAAGCGAGGATCTGCATGCGGTTATTTGGAATCGGTGACCTGCACTTATCATTGGGAGTACCGGAAAAACCGATGGATATTTTCAAGGGCTGGGAAAATTATCAGGTTCTGCTGGAAGAAAATTGGCGCAGCACCGTACAGGAAGAGGATACTGTGGTATTAGCCGGAGATCTTTCCTGGGGGATGACGCTTGCACAAGCGGATGCAGACTTTGCATTTTTACAGAGTCTGCCTGGGAAAAAGATTATTTTGAAGGGCAACCACGACTACTGGTGGACTTCAAAATCCAAGATGGAAACCTACTTTTCCGATCATGGATATGATTCCCTGCACATTCTGCACAACAATCATTATGCGTATGAAACCTACGGAATTTGCGGCACACGTGGCTGGGTGAATATGCCGGGAGAGGCAGCAGATGCCAAAGTGCTGGCACGGGAAGTGCAGCGGCTTGAGGTTTCCATTCAGTCGGCACTTGCACAACAGCTGGAACCGATCGTATTCCTGCACTATCCGCCGATTTTTAATCAGTCCTATAACTATGACATTTTAGAAGTGCTGCACCGGTATCAGATTCAGCGCTGTTACTATGGGCATATTCATGGAAAAGGGCATTATTATGCATTTCAAGGCATCTATGAAGAAACCCATTTGCGCATGATTTCTGGTGATTATTTACAATTTATGCCACTTCAAATCTTGTAATTTGTATCATTCGTAGAAGTGCAAAATGGGTCTAGCCAAAAAGCAAGGATTATGGTATAATGTTGAAGTATGTATAAGAGCTTGTATCGTTAGAACTTTGGAACCAATCAACCAACGTTCTATGGATGCGACTTCGGAACCGCACACGGAAGCAGTTTGTGCGGAACGGCCTTAGCATCAATTCCTATGTGCTTTTGCGTATAGAACCGGCGCTGCCGGGAATAGAATAATGGAGGATATGAACATGAATTTAAAGTCGTCTACAAAATCGGATGTCAATACCACCGAACTGATTGTGGAAATTGATGCTCCTGCATTTGAAGCTGCAATCGAATCTGCTTATCAGCATCAGAAAAAGGATATTGCAATGCCTGGTTTCCGGAAGGGAAAGGTACCGAGAAAATTGGTAGAACGCACCTATGGCGAAAATGTATTTTATGAAGATGCCATCAATGCTGTTCTGAATGTAGAACTGCCGGCACTGCTGGTAGAATCTGCTTTGGATCTGGTGGATGCACCGAAGGTAGAAGTAACTGCTGTTGATAAGGAAAACGGCGTTACCTTGAAGATCGTTTGCGTAACCAAGCCGGAAATTCACATTGCAGACTATACAGGCATGAAGGCTGCTAAGAAGGTAAAGGAAGTTACCGATGAAGATGTGAACAAGCAGCTTGAAAATATGCAGAAGAGAAATGCAAGAATGATCTCTGTAGATGATCGTGCAGCTGAAATGGGCGATGAAGTAACACTGGATTTCGAAGGCTTCTTCGGCGATACTGCTTTTGACGGCGGTAAGGGTGAAGATTACCAGCTGAAACTGGGCAGCGGTCAGTTTATTCCTGGCTTTGAAGAACAGGTTGCTGGTCACAAGATTGGTGAAGATTTCGATGTAACCGTTACCTTCCCGGAAAATTACCAGATGGAAGACTATGCTGGTAAGGAAGCCGTTTTCAAGTGCAAGATTAAGGAAATTTCTACAGAAGAGCTGCCGGAGTTGGATGATGACTTCGCAAAGGATACTTCTGAATTCGATACATTGGACGAACTGAAGGCTGACATCAAGAAGAACCTGGAAGAACAGGCTGAACAGTCTGCTGATACTGCATTTGAAAATGCACTGGTTATGAATCTGATTGAAAAGGTACAGGATCCGATTCCGCACTGCATGTTTGAACAGCGTGCAGACAGCTTGATGGATCACTTTGCAAATCAGCTGAAGCAGCAGGGCGTTTCCATGGATCTGTACTTGCAGTATACAGGTATGGATGCAGATTCTCTGAAGGCAACTTACCTGGATCGTGCAGAAAATGAAGTAAAGCTGCGCCTGGCTCTGGAACAGATTGCAAAGCAGGAAAATCTGGAAGTATCCGATGAAGAAGTAGATGAAAGCTTGAAGGAACTGGCTGATGCAAATAACCTGACAGTAGAAGAAGTAAAGGTACGGATTCCGCTGGCAGATTATAAGATGGATCAGTTGGTTACCAAGGCAATGGATTTCGTAAAGGAACATGCCGTTGTTGATAACACAATCGAAGAAGAACAGCCGGCAGAAGAAGCTGCTGCTGAAACATCTGATGCAGAATAATAGCGCTATTTGACACGGTTGTAAAAACAAGTAAACAACAGATTGGGCGAACAGAAACGTTCGCCCTCTGTAGTTTTATTGGAATGCACGAAAAGAGAAAGTTTCTGTCGAAAAAGCGATTGACGCTCTGGCAGAAGCGTTGCTTGTATGGAAAGGAAGATGGAATATGAGTAGTTTGGTGCCTTATGTAGTAGAACAAACCAGCCGTGGGGAACGTTCTTACGATATTTTTTCCCGGTTGCTGAATGATCGCATTATTATGCTCAGCGATCAGGTGAATGATGCAACTGCAAGTTTGGTTGTCGCACAGCTGCTGTATCTGGAGAGCCAGGATACTGAAAAGGATATCTCTCTGTATATCAACAGCCCGGGCGGTTCCATTACAGCCGGTATGGCAATTTATGATACCATGCAGTATATCAAGTGTGATGTATCCACCATTTGTATTGGTATGGCTGCTTCTATGGGTGCATTTTTGCTGTCTTCCGGTGCAAAGGGAAAGCGGATTGCCCTGCCCAACAGTGAAATTATGATTCATCAGCCGCTGATCTCCGGTGGACTTTCCGGACAATGTACGGAAATTAAAATTCATTCCGATCATTTGCTGCGGACACGGCAGAAGATGAATGAAATTCTGGCAGCCAACACAGGCAGACCCATTGAAGAAATTGAGCGGGATACCGAACGGGACAATTACATGTATGCAGACGAAGCAAAAGCATACGGCTTAATTGATAAGGTAATTGCATCCAGATAAGGAGTGCACAGCTATGGCAGATCAAAATGAAAAAAGATGCAGCTTCTGCGGAAAGGCAAAAAGTCAGGTAGACAGCATGTTTTCCGCAGGAGATAGCAATATTTGCAGCGAGTGCGTTTGCTATTGTTATGAAGTACTGTACGGTGCCGGAATGGTGCCGCAGCCGGAAAAGAAGTCCGGAACGGATTCGGAACAGGCACCAAAAGATCTGGAAGACATTCGTCTGATGCCGCCGACAGAAATCAAAAAAGTGCTGGATGAATATGTCATCGGACAGGATATGGCGAAAATTTCGTTGGCTGTTTCGGTTTACAATCACTATAAGCGGATTCTGAGCCAAGAGGATGACGAGGATGAGGTAGAACTGCAAAAGAGCAATGTTCTGCTGCTTGGACCGACTGGCGTTGGAAAGACTTTTCTGGCACAGACGCTGGCAAAAATTCTGGATGTGCCATTTGCAATTGCAGATGCCACTACCATTACAGAAGCCGGCTACGTTGGGGATGACGTGGAGAATGTTTTGCTGCGGCTGTTGCAGGCAGCTGACTTTGATGTAGAAGCTGCGGAACGTGGGATTATTTACATTGACGAAATCGATAAGATTTCACGAAAATCAGAAAATGTTTCGTTGACAAGAGATGTCAGCGGAGAAGGTGTTCAGCAGGCACTTTTGAAGATCGTGGAAGGCACTGTCTCCAATGTACCGCCGCAGGGCGGAAGAAAGCATCCGAATCAGGAATGCATTCAGGTTAACACCAAGAACATTCTGTTCATTTGCGGCGGCGCATTTGATGGATTGGAAAAGATCATTCAGAAGCGGCAGAGCCCTTCTGGATTGGGATTCGGTGCACCAGTTGCACAGTCTAAAAAGGAACTCAGCAACATTTTCCGTCAGGCAATTCCACAGGATCTGGTAAAATTCGGATTGGTTCCGGAGTTGGTGGGGCGTTTGCCGGTTATCACAACACTGGATGATTTGGACGAAGATGCTTTGATTCGAATTCTGACGGAGCCTAAGAACGCATTGGTCAAGCAGTATCAAAAGCTGTTTTCTTATGATGAAATTGAGCTGGAACTGGAGCCGAATGCGCTGCGTGGAATTGCAAAGAAGGCAATTGAACGGAAAACAGGTGCCAGAGGACTGCGTTCCATTATGGAGGGCATCTTGATGGAAACCATGTATCAGGTACCGCAGATGGAATCTGTTGCACGAGTTGTTATCACAGCAGATTGTGTAGAGGGTACGAAAAAGCCAACGCTTTTGGCAAAGGATGGAACAGAAATTCCATATCCGGAATCAGAAAGCAAAGCGATCAATGCATAAAATAAAACTCGCTTGGAACGGTAGCGTTTCAAGCGAGTTTTTGTAATTTACAAAACCTGTAGAAATTTTTGAATGATTTCCTGTGGATTGGGTTGTGTCATCCATTCGGACATGATGCAGGCACCCGCTGCGCCGGTTTGCAGGACGGCAGGAATTCGTTCTGCCGAGACCCCTCCGATTCCAAGAACCGGAATGGAACAGGCGGTGCAGATCTCTTGCAAAAAGGAAAGTCCTCTCGGCGGCAATCCTTTTTTACAGGCAGTCGAAAAGATATGTCCGGCGATGAGAAAATCTGCCCCCAGTTTTTGTGCGGTGCAAGCTTCCTCTAGGGCATGCACCGATACGCCAATGCATTTTCCGGGAAGTGTTTCCCGGCGGTGCTGCTGAAAAATGGGAAACGGGAGTTGAAGCCAGTCTGATGGATTCGGCGTGGTCAGGATACGGTTGACGATCAGCGGAACGCCGTGTGCGGCACAGATGGTGCGGCATTGTGCTGCCAGCGCTGCATAGGCTGCATCAGACAGATCTTTTTCCCGCAGCAGGATGCCAGATGGCTTTGCAGATGCAGCGGCTTCTATACGCATTAGAAAGTCATCCTGGCAAAGTGTACGATTGGTAACAGCGATCAGCATATTGCACCTGTAGAAAGGTAATCGGTATAGACCGGCTGCATGCCCTGTGCACAAATGGCACTGTGAATTTCAGATAGGCTGCGTCCATCGGAAATCTCAAATTGTGCATCGCCTTTTTGTTCGGCGTCCGTATGTCCGCCAATTCCAACATTTACGCCGGCAGAAATTTTGGTTGCAGCCAGTGGTAGAATGTGATCCCGGAATCCGGCACGTTCCCGTGTGGAGATGGTGAAGCTGGCAAACGGCAGAAAAATACGGGAAGCCAGCATCATTTGCAGCAGCTGTGTTTCATGGACATCATTGGCAGTTGTTTTTTCATGATTCTTATAAGGGCGAAGTCGTGGGAAAGAGAGCGCAATTTCTGCATGCGGATACTTCTTTTGCAGCAGCATTGCATGAACACCAGCTGCATACATGTCCTTGCGGAAGTCGCTCAATCCAAGCAGAACACCAAATCCAACACCACGCATGCCGCCCATCAGTGCTCGTTCCTGTGCATTGACCCGATAGGGAAAACACCGTTTCGGGCCGCCTGGATGCATTTTGCTGTAGCAGTCCAGCTGGTAGGTTTCCTGGAAAACCGTGACAAAATCCGCACCGCATTGCTGGACTTTCTGATAGTCAGCAACATTCATTGGGTAAACTTCCAAGCCAATGGTAGAGAAGTAGCGCTTTGCAATGGAAACTGCCCGTGCAATGTACGTTACATCGGAACGCTTGGGGCTTTCTCCTGTCAGAATCAAAACTTCTCGCATGCCAGTATCGGCAATGGCTTTCATTTCCGCTTCTATTTCCTGTTCATTCAGGCAGCTGCGGTGAATGGCATTGCGGCAGTTGAATCCGCAGTATACACATTGATTTTCGCAGTAGTTGGAAATATAGAGCGGTGTAAACAGCAATACATTGTTGCCGAAATGCTTGAAGCGTTCTGCTTTGGCACGAGCTGCCATCTGTTCCAGAAACGGCTGTGCAGCTGGAGCAAGCAATGCAGCATAATCTTCCATAGACAGCACCTCTTTTTGCAGGGCTGCTTGTACCTGCTTTGCGGTATAACGAGAGGCATCAAATGCGTTGGAAGCGTCGATTACTTGCTGAAAAACAGTGGAATCAATTTGTTCCATGCCCGGTTGATAGGTCATGGGGTCGTAGGTTGCCATATTGAAAAATCGCTCCTTTCTGTTAGTCCTGTAGGAATCCAGTCAGTGGACTGGAAGCTTCGCCGCCTTGTTCCAATACCCGTCCGAGTTTTGCCAAGTAGGCGGTTCGTCCAGCTTGAATGGCAAGTTTAAAGGCAGTTGCCATCGCAGCACAGTCTCCAGCAGTTGCCACGGCAGTATTTGCCATGACAGCTGCGGCACCCATTTCCATGGCTTCACAGGCTTGGGAAGGTGCGCCGATTCCGGCATCTACAATAATTGGCAGATCAATTTCATCGATTAAAATTTGAATGAAATCCTTGGTACGCAGACCTCTGTTGCTGCCGATGGGAGCACCCAGTGGCATGATGCAGGCTGCGCCGGCATCTCGGAGCTGTCTGGCAGCAATGAGATCCGGGTACATATAGGGCATGACAACAAATCCTTCCTTGGCAAGAATTTCTGTTGCACGGATGGTTTCCTGGTTGTCCGGCAGAAGATACTTGGATTCGTGAATGACTTCGATTTTTACAAAATCACCGCATCCCAGTTCTCTGGATAAGCGGGCAATTCGAACTGCTTCTTCTGCGGTTCGTGCACCAGAAGTATTGGGCAGCAAGGTAATGCCCTTCGGAAGATAGTCCAGAATGTTTTCCGGGCTGTCTGCATCAGCACGACGCAGTGCAATCGTTGCAATTTCACTTTCACCATATTGCATAACAGCCTGAATCAGCGGCAGGGAGAACTTCCCGGAACCTAAAATAAAACGGGATTGAAACGCATGACCGCCTAAGAGCAGCGGGTCCTTTTGCGGTGTAATAGTTGACATTATGAACAGTCCTTTCTGTTGAAACCTCTGTCTGCGTGAGATTACTGTGCAGACAGACGATGAGAATATGCGGATTTCGCAGAGAGAAAAGCAAGCTTTTCAGTTGGGAAAATTAACCTCCTCCGACAAAGCGAACCACTTCCAAATGGTCGTCATCCTGTAGTGTGACGGCTGCATAGGTTGCACGCGGCACAATGGCGCCATTTCGTTCCACCGCAATTTGATGCATGGAATAGCCTTGTTGGGTCAAAAAATCCTGAAGGGAAATGGGTGCCTCCAGATGGATTTCTGTTCCATTGACTTGCATGGAATACACCTCCTATTCTGTAGAAAATGAATATTCTATTCCAGAAGTTTCTTGGAAATAGAAAATGGGCTGCACCCGTGGTGGTGCACCCCATTTTTTGAAAGCTATGTTGCTGTATTTAGTATACCATATGCACTGCTATTTGTCAAGCATGCAATTGCAGGAAACGCAAGGGCTTACTTGGATACGTCAATGGTAATCGGATCAGTGTCCAAAATGGTATCCCAAGATTCGGTGTCACAGATGTGGAAGGTCAGTTCCATTTCCTTCTGTGTCTTCGGGAAATCATCATCCCAGAAAGAGATCGCTTCATTGGCGATGGCACCGGATTTTACATCCGCAGAGAAGATCGGATCATACATAACGCCGTCAATGGAAACATTCTCTGCCTGCACTGTGATGGTTTTTCCGGTTTCGTTTTCGATCAGGAAACTAAAATCATTGGTATAGTCGCTCAGTTCTTTTCCAATGTAGGAAATTTTGATGTTGTCCTTTTCATATACAACAGTTCCCTCAACAGGCGTTGTGGTGACAGAATCGTCAATGACTACAGCTGCCAGCGGAGTGTCTACAATGGTATCCCAGGAATCGGAATCATATACATGGAATCCCAGTTCAATTTCACCGATTTCATCAATGCCCTTGTCTTCCAGATCGTAGAAGGTGATGGTGTCATTTGCTTTCTTTCCGGCTGCAACGTCTACAGAGAAGATCGGATCGCTCATGATTCCATTTACGGAAACATCACGGGTATTTACAGTAATATTCTTGTCAGAAAGATTTTCAATGGTAACTTTCATGTCCGCTCCAAAGGTGCTTTCTTCCAGTCCAGTGTAGGTAATCTTTACGGTAGCATCTTCAAACAGTACAGATGCTTCCTCTGTGCTCTTTTTGCTGGACTTTTTCTTGCTGGAACCCTCCGTACTGGATGCATCTTCGCTGGATTCTTCCTTGTCTTTGCTTTTGCTCTTTTTCTTAGCATTTTTCTTTTCAGCAGAAGATTCATCAGAAGAGTTGTCTGCATCATCGGAAATTTCAGAGCTGGAAGACTTGGATGCCTTATCCTTCTTGGAACTGCTGGAATCTGAGTCAGAACCGCATGCAGTCAGGCTGGAAATTGCCAAAATGGCTGCCAATGCGATTGCAAGATTTCTTTTTTGTTTCATATGTAATCACTCCCTATATTATAAGATAATAAAATTATAGCATATTAAAAAGAAAAAATCAATATATAAGCATAATTCGTTATAATTTATTAACATTTTAAATTGCACTTGTGAGGAGTGAAGAGTCCATATGGGGCAAAATGGAATGGAAGAACCAGTGGAAAAGGGTTGAAAACACGTAGATTTTGTGCTATAATAAAATGCAGAATTTAGGAAAGCGAGGAAGTGCTTGTGACGCAGTCAATGCCGTTCGGGAAGACTGGAATCCCGGAAGAAGAGCTGGAGCAAACCAGAAAATATATGCGGATGCTGTATCGGGAACCAAAAGCATATGTGCATAGTTTCGGCTGTCAGCTGAATGTTTCGGATGGAGAGAAAATCAAAGGAATTTTAAAGGAGCTTGGATTTTCTTTTACAGATTCCTATGAAGCAGCAGATCTTATTTTGTTTAATACTTGCGCAGTACGGGAAAGTGCAGAAGATCGTGTTTATGGAATCTTGGGAAGCATCAAACAATATAAAAGTAAAAATCCGAATTTAATCATTGGATTATGCGGCTGCATGGCATCCGAAGAAAAAACAGTGGGAAAAGTCAAAGCACATTATCCTTATGTGGATCTGGTCTTTGGAACGGCGGCGATGAATCGTCTGCCGCATTTGCTGCTAGAACATTACGAAGGGAAAAAATTGGCATATGATACGGCAGAGTATGCCAATTTTGCAGAGGGACATACACAAATTCGGGAAAGTGCCTGGAAAGCATCTGTTCCCATCATGTTTGGTTGCAACAATTTCTGTACCTACTGCATTGTTCCATATGTACGTGGAAGAGAGCGCAGCCGTAAACCGGAAGCCATTTTGGAGGAAGTAACGCAGCTGGTGGAGCAGGGTTATAAGGAAATTATGCTGCTGGGGCAGAATGTCAATTCTTATGGAAAAGATTTGGAAGATGGCATTTCCTTTGCAGAGCTTCTGCGCCGAATCAATGCCATTCCGGGAGAGTTTGTCATTCGGTTTCTTTCTTCTCATCCAAAGGATGCGACAACAGAATTGCTGGATACTATCCTGACTTGTGAAAAGGTTGGCAAACATTTGCACCTTCCAGTACAGTGCGGCAGCAATCGCATTTTGAAAGAAATGAATCGTCGGTATACGGTGGAGCAGTATCTGGAAATTGTTCATTATCTGCGGCAAAAAGATCCGGACTTCTCACTGACGAGTGACTTGATTATTGGATTTCCAAATGAATCAGAGGAAGATTTTCAGGGTACGCTAAATCTGCTCCGAACGGTGCAGTATGACAATGTCTACACTTTTATCTACTCCAAGCGAAGCGGTACCAAAGCGGCAGATATGCCGGATGTAACATCCGATCAGGAGAAGCGGGAGCGAATGGAACGCCTGCTTGCCTTGCAGCGTGAAATAGCCTCCGAACATTATAAGCGCTATTTGGGCAGAACGCTTCGCGTTCTGGTAGAAGGTCCCAGCAAAAAAGGGGCTGGGTGGCTCATCGGAAAAGATCGCGCCTATATCATTGTAGAATTTGAGGGCCCGGAAAACTGTATCGGTCAATTTGTAGATGTCCGCATTACAGGAACAAAGAACTGGGCAGTCAGCGGTGTGCTGGTAGATGGAAAGGATGAAACAAAACATGACAGTGAATGAGGCTGTTCGTGCATTGGGCACGGCTATTCAGGCAGATCCACGGTATCAGGCCTATATGCAGGCCAAGCAGGCAAACGATGCCAATGCGGCGTTGCAAGAGAAGCTCGGTGCTTTTCATCTGAAACGGATGGCATTGCAGCAAGAGTCGGGAAAGGAATCGGCAGATCGGGAAAAGTTGATGCAGCTGGATACAGCAGTCAATACGCTGTATGCAGAAATTATGGAAGATCCCGGTATGCAGCAGTTTCAGCAGGCCAAACAGCAAATGGATCGCCTGGTGCGGGAAGTCGACACCATTATTACACTTTGTGTCAATGGAGAAGATCCTGCTACCTGTCATCCGGATTTGAGTCACTGTACAGGTGATTGCAGCAGCTGCGGCGGCTGCCAGAAATGATCGGAGGATCCAAGTTGGAAATTCAAAGAGAAAAATTGTCACCCATGATGCAGCATTATCTGGCAACGAAGGAGAAATATCCGGACTGTATCCTTTTTTATCGATTGGGTGACTTCTATGAGATGTTTTTTGACGATGCCATCAAAGTTTCCAGAGAATTGGAACTGACGCTGACGGGTAGAGACTGCGGTTTGCCGGAACGTGCACCAATGTGCGGTGTACCGTATCACAGCGTGGAGCTCTACCTGAAACGCTTGGTGGAACGCGGCTATAAGATTGCCATTTGTGAACAGCTGACAGATCCGTCAGCCGGTAAGTTGGTGGAACGGGATGTCATTCGAATTGTCACACCCGGTACGTTGATTGAAAGCAGCATGCTGGAGGATGGCGCCAATAATTATATTTGCTGCTTGTACTATGAGAAGCAGGCAGGCTGTGCTCTTTGCTTTGCAGATCTTTCTACAGGAGAAATGTCCCTACTGGTTCCGGAAATGGACAATCGGCAGGCTGCTGTATTGGATGCACTGGCACGGTACCAGCCTGCGGAATTGGTGCTGAATGCAGATGCTATGGACTGGAAAGCGGTAATGGAGTTTGTCAAGCTTCGGTTACAGTGCACCGTAAGTCTGCGGGATGATAGCTGTTTTGATCCACAGCGCAATCATACTTTGGTTTTGAATCAGTTTCAGGTCAGCAGTTTGCAAATGTTGGGATTGACAGAAGAAGGGCCGGATGCTTGTGCCGTATGTGGGATGTTTGATTACATTCGGGAGACACAAAAAAATACCATTGGACGTTTTCTTTCCATTGATATCAGCAGTGGAAGCACGACAATGGGATTGGATTTGAATGCCAGACGAAACCTGGAATTGACCGAAACCATTCGTGGCAAGGAGCGGAAAGGGTCACTGCTTTGGCTGCTGAATGATGCCAAGACCTCTATGGGAAAACGAATGCTGAAGGTGTGGTTGGAACAGCCCTTGGTACAGCCCATTAAAATTATGGCACGGCTGGATGCAGTGGAAGCTTTCACCAAGCAAACAGTTACGCTGATGGAAGTGCGAGATTGCCTGGACGGCATTTACGATTTGGAACGGTTGATGACACGGGTGCTGTATCAGACGGCCTCTCCACGAGATTTGAAAGCACTGTCTGTCACTGCGAAGCAGCTGCCGGATTTGAAACGGCTGCTGGAGCCGCTTGGTTCGGTTCGGTTGCTGCACACGTTGTATCAGCAAATTGATACATTGGATGCTGTTTCGGACTTGGTGGAACGTGCTATTTTGGATGATCCGCCGGCTGCACTGAAAGACGGCGGTGTCATTCGGGACGGTTTCCATGAGCAGCTGGATTATTTCCGAAAGATCATGAACGGCGGCAATCAGCTGATTGCAGAAATTGAACAGCGGGAACGGGAACGCACGGGTATTAAGGGATTAAAGGTTGGATACAATCGTGTGTTTGGTTACTACATTGAAGTGACACGTTCCTATTATGATTTGGTTCCGCCGGAGTACATTCGCAAGCAAACGCTTGCCAACAGCGAACGCTTTATTACCGAAGAACTGAAAAAAGTGGAAAATGACGTGCTTAGTGCCAAGGATAAGGCGTTGAAGCTGGAGGAAACGATCTTTTCGGAAGTACGGGAATGCCTCGCAGGGCAATTGAAACAGGTACAGGAAACAGCAACTGCTGTGGCACAGATTGATGTGCTGGCGGCGTTTGCCAATGTCTCCTTGAATAACCAGTACCATAAGCCGGAGATTGCCATTGACGGCGTGATTCAGATTAAGGGCGGCCGGCATCCGGTGGTGGAGCAGATGCTCACGGACGAAGTTTTTGTGCCGAACGATACATACTTGGATACGAAAGAAAATCGGATGGCGGTTATTACCGGCCCGAATATGTCTGGTAAATCGACCTATATGCGGCAGGTTGCGCTCATTACGCTAATGGCGCAGATTGGCTGTTTCGTGCCAGCGGAATATGCTAAAATTTCGGTGGTGGATCAGATCTTTACACGGGTTGGCGCTTCGGATGACTTGACAGCCGGGCAAAGTACCTTCATGGTGGAAATGAGCGAAGTTGCCGATATTTTACAGCATGCCACCAAGAACAGTTTGGTTATTCTGGATGAGGTTGGACGAGGTACCTCAACCTTTGATGGAATCAGCATTGCAAGAGCCGTTGCAGAACATATCAGCAGCAGCCGGAAGCTGGGCTGTAAGACATTGTTTGCAACACACTATCATGAATTGATCGATTTGGAACAGCCGCAAAACGGCGTCAAAAATTACAGCATTGCGGTAAAGAAACATGGGGAGTCCATCCGATTCCTGCGAAAAATTGTTCCGGGCGGAATTGATGATAGTTATGGCATTGAAGTTGCAAAATTAGCAGGGCTGCCGGAAGCAGTCATTAAACGGGCAAGAGCGATTCTGCGCCAGATGGAACAGCAGGCAGCTGCTGCGCCCAGTCGGGAGACAGATTCTGCACAACAGTTTAGTTTTGCTTCCATGCAGCAGGAGAAAGTGATACAGATGCTGCAAAAAACGAACTTGCAGGAGTTATCTGATGCGGAATGCCGGGAGTTCCTGGAAGATTTGATGCAGCAGATTTCGATTGGTTAGAATGGAGTTAGGGCATATGCCAGAAATTCATGTATTGCGCAAGGAAGTATCCGAATTGATTGCCGCCGGAGAAGTGATTGAACGACCGGCTTCGGTGGTGAAAGAGTTGGTGGAAAACGCTATTGATGCAGGCGCTTCCCACATCACGGTGGAAATTAAGCGTGGCGGAACAACGTATATGCGCATTGTGGATGATGGATGTGGAATGGCGGCAGAGGATGTTTCTACCGCCTTTCTGCGCCATGCAACCAGTAAAATTACAGAAAAAAGCGACTTGACACAAATTCATACACTGGGCTTTCGAGGTGAGGCATTGGCTTCCGTGGCAGCAGTTTCAAAAGTTACGGTGCTGACCAAGCGGAAACAGGATGCCTATGGAACAAGCTTTTCGATTGCTGCCAGTGTTCCCGGGGAAGTGCTGCAATCTGGATGTCCGGACGGTACCACCATCCTGATTCGGGATTTGTTTTACAATGTACCGGTTCGGCAAAAGTTTATGAAGCGGGACACAACGGAAGCCAATGCAGTCAGCATGATTGTACAGAAAATTGCACTTTCTCATCCGCAGATAGCCTTTCAGATGATTCGGGATAACCGTATGGAATTCCGCACCGATGGAACCGGGGATCTATTCTCTGCTATTTATGCGGTCTGCGGCAAAGAATTTGCACATGATATGGTTCCGGTTTCCTATGATGACGGCGCGGTTCGTGTCAGTGGGTTTGCCGGAAAGCCGCTGTATGCCAAGTCCAATCGCACTTTTCAAAACTTCTTTGTGAATGGACGATATGTGCGCTCCAGAGTGTGCAGTGTTGCTTTGGAAAGCGCCTACCAGAATTTGATTATGACAGGGAAGTTTCCTTCCTGCGTGCTGCTTTTGGAAGTGGATCCAGAAGGTGTGGATGTCAATGTGCATCCGGCAAAAGCAGAAGTGCGTTTTTCCAATGAAAAACAGGTTACGGATGCCATGTACTTTGCCATCAAAAATGCGCTGCTGCAAAATGGTTTGATCTATGAATTTGAGATAAAGGAACCAAAAGTAGACTGGACAGCACCGCTGCAAGCACCGGAACCAGTTTATACGCAGCCAGCTTTTACGGAGCAGGCGGCATCTGCACCATTGCAGCAGATCCAGCAGCCGGAACCCAAGCCGACACAAACCCCAGATCGGCATGAGCGTGCCATTCCGGTTCCGGATTTGTCGCAGTTACAAGAACCGGAAGAGACGGTACCATATGCCGTATCGTCTGCATCCGAACCCATTGCAGCAGCATCGCAGCAGACTGTAAAAGCATCGGATAACGTCAATATGGAGCAGATGGAAGCCAAATTCCTGGCGGCAGTTGCCTCAGCAGAGGTGCCAGCTGTACAAACGTCTGCTGTGTCAGAACCAAAGGCGGTGGATTTACAGGATGCAGTTGATGCGGCATCCGTCGCTACAGTTTCTTCTGAATCGACGTCTGTTCCGGAAGAGCCTGCTGCGGAGGAAGAACCACTTCCAAAGGTAATTGGGGAAGCATTTGAAAATTATATTCTGGCAGAAACGGCTGACCAGCTTGTCATTTTTGATAAGCATGCAGCGCATGAACGTGTGATCTTTGAACGACTGAAATCCGGACGGGCAAAAGAATATCAGCAGTTGCTGCTCAACAAGGGCAATACCATGCTTGCCATGGAGGAATTCGATGCACTGGAGCGCAACCAGCCGCTGCTGGAGCAGATGGGATTTGCATTTGACTTTTCCCATCCGCCCTATGCACAGGCAACCGCAGTGCCGAGCTTTTTAAAAGAATGGAACTTGGATGATGTCGTCATTGAATTGGCGCACAATTTGGCGATTGGAAAAGCGGATCCGAAGCCGCATGATATCGATGACTTGCTGCATACCATTGCCTGCAAATCTGCTATTAAAGCACATGACCGCAACGATCGCACGGAATTGCAGGTGTTGGTAAATGAAGTGTATCGCAATCCTGCGATCCGGCATTGCCCGCATGGCAGACCGGTGATGTTTGTCATCAAAAAATACGAGTTGGAAAAACAATTTAAGAGGGTCTAAATATGACGGAACAACAAAAACCGGTATTGGCAGTGGTTGGACCCACTGCATCCGGAAAGACAGCATTGGGCGTACAGCTTGCAAAGTACTATCAGGGGGAGGTTGTCTCTGCGGATTCCATGCAGATTTATCAAGGGTTGGATCTTGCAACGGCAAAGCCAACAGAGGAGGAAATGCAGGGTGTTCCGCATCATCTAATCAGTCAGATTCCAAGAGAGACACCGTTTAGTGTGGCGGATTATGTGGCACTTGCCAAGCAGACCATTGCACAGGTTCATGCTCGTGGACATCTGCCAATTTTGGTGGGCGGAACTGGCCTGTATGTTTCCTCTTTGCTGGATAATGTGCAGTTTCCGACTTGGAAAGGGGATCCTGGTCTGCGGGAAGCACTCACGCAGTTTGCAGCCGAACATGGTGCGGAAGCATTGCATGCCCGACTGCGGGAATTGGATCCGGAAGCGGCAGATGCCATTCATCCCAATAATGTGGTACGTGTAGTGCGTGCGATTGAAGTGTGTCAGTGCTCCGGCACTACATTTACCAAGCAGAAGCAGGAAAATCGCAGTCATCCGCCGTTGTATCGTTCTTTTATAATTGGATTGGATTATGCCGATCGTGCACAGCTGTATCAGCGGATTGACCGACGTGTGGAACAAATGGTAGAGCAGGGGCTTGTTGAAGAGGTGCGTGCTGTTTATCAGGCAGCACCAAAGACCGCACATACGGCAGGGTATGCCATTGGCTATAAAGAATTGCTGCCATATTTGGATGGAACCAGTGATCTGGAATCGTGCATTGCCCGGATTCAGCAGGAAACACGGCGTTATGCCAAGCGGCAGTTGACTTGGTTCCGAAAAAATCCTGCTATATCGTGGATAATTTTAGACAAACTTGACAATAAATATGAAATTTTGGAAAAATGTAAAAAAATGATAGCCAAGTCGCAATTATTGTGATATAATATAAAATAGGTCTATTTGTAAAGAAAAAAATGACCGAGGTTCGGGCTTGTTGGAATTGTTTTCAGTTCGATTCCACAAACCGCTAGGGAAAGGAGCTCCAAGATGAATAAAATGATGAATTTGCAGGATATCTTTTTAAACCAGGCACGGAAAGAGAAAATTGTGGTAACGGTATTCCTGACAAATGGCTATCAGTTTAAAGGAATTGTAAAAGGATTCGACAGCTATGTCGTAATTATGGATTGCGACGGCAAACAGAACTTGGTGTATAAGCATGCCATTTCTACTGTTGTTCCGACACGCGCAATTTCCATTTTGGATACAGAAAAGGAAGATTAAACCGGTGATGGCATGAGTTCCAATATAAAAATGAATCATATTTTGCTGGTTGTTCTGTCGGCGTCTGTTCTTGCAACAGTCGGAACCATCTTCTACCACATGGTAGATACCAATTATAAGACAGAAACCGCAATTTATGCACAGGCAGATCAGGCGTTATCGTTTCGAGGGGTTTATATTCGGGATGAATCTGTATTGACCTATGATGGAGACGGGGCAATTCGGTATGCCGTTGCAGACGGTGGAAAAATCGGAAAAGACGAAATGGTTGCAGAAGTTTATGCCAATGAATCTGCAATCGAAACCAAGCAGCAGATTGCTTCCATTCAATCGGAACTGGAAACGCTGAAGCGGATTTCTAACGATGGTACCTTGGAGCAGGCTCAGCCTGCGGAGCTGTCTGCAAAAATCAAAGAACGATATAAGCAAATTGCCTATCAGCGGGATTGCGGAGATTTGGATGCTTTAAAGGCATCGAAAGATGAATTTCTGGTTGCAATGAGCACTTATCAGCTGGTCACCAGCAAGGGCGCTTCTGACTTTTCAGAGCGGATTGCGGCGCTGTCCCAACAACTTGCGACACTGCAAAAGACGGAGCAGATGCCAAGCGGAACGGTTACTACACCGGAAGCAGGCTATTTTGTCAGCTATGCCGATGGATACGAAACGCAGTTGACTGTAGATGGGATTCCTTCTTTGACAGTGGATACGCTGCGTGCAGTGACGGATAACCGTACGACCGATTCCACCAATACCATCGGGAAAATTGTTTCCGGATATGGCTGGTATTTGGCTGGTGTCATCAATAATTCTAATTTGCAGTATCAGGTAGGAGATGCCGTAACCATTCAGCTGATGTCCAATTCGATTACCGCAAGCGCAACGGTTTCCCAGCTTTTGCCGGGTTCCAATGATCAGGAAACCATTATTGTGGTTTACTGTGACGAGATGTCCTCTGATTTTGTAAGACATCGTGCGGAACAGGTCAGCCTGATTAAAGGAGAGTACGAAGGCATTAAGGTGCCAAGAAGTGCCATCCGGTTCCGGGACATTGAGGAAACGGTAACCGATGAAAAAACCGGCGAAGAAACCACACAGGTAACCAATTACCGTGGCGTGTACGTCATGGATGGGGAAAAGATTATATTCAAGAAATTGGATGTAGTTTATGAGGGCGATGATTATGTGTTGTCCAGCTTGCATGCAGATGATGATTATTTGATTCTGTATGATTCCATTATTGTGGAGGGAATTGATGTAAATGGAAACGGATTTTAAGTATATTGATGATAATTACCGGCGTATTTCAGAAGAAATTGCGCAGGCAAAGGCAAAATACAGAAAGCCTTCCGACTCAATTACATTTATGGCAGTCACCAAAACGGTGGCACCGGAAGCAGTCAATCATGCCATTCACTGCGGTATTCAGATACTGGGTGAAAATCGTGTGCAGGAATACTTATCTAAAAAGGATTACTATGATCCGGCCGCTTCTGTTCACTTTATCGGGCATTTGCAGTCCAATAAGGTAAAATATATTATCTCAGACATGGATTTGATCCATTCGGTAGACAGTGTAAAACTCGCAGCAGAAATTGACCGACAGGCAAAGCGTGTCGGAAAAGTACAGGATATTCTGATGGAGGTCAACATTGGCGCAGAGGCTTCCAAAAGTGGAGTGATGCCGGATGAGCTGCCGGAACTGCTTGCACAGGCGGCAGAATTCTCCAATATTCGGGTAAAAGGCCTTATGACCATTCCGCCTCCGGGAGATAATGAAAAATTTCTTTTTGAAATGCAGAAACTTTTCCTTGACATTTCAGCCAAAAAAATGGATAATATAGATATGGATATTTTGTCAATGGGCATGTCCGGCGATTATGCGGATGCCATTCGGTATGGTGCAACAATCGTTCGAATTGGTTCTGCCTTGTTTGGTGCTAGAAAATATCCGCAGAAATAATAGCAAAATAATTTTGTTTCTAAGATTGAGTGCTTGCCTGTTTTGCGGCAGCACTTGTCCCATCATATAGATCGGACGTACCCGCACTGATGCGCTTCGGTCAGAAATCATATCAACAATGTGTGCGGAGAATGGAGATTATCATGAAATTTTTAGACAATCTGAAAGATTTTTTTATGCCTTCTGAGGAAGAATACATGGACAATCCGGAGCCTTCTTCACAGGATCTGGATCAGGAGCCTCCGATGCGGGAATCTGCTGCTCGGCAGGATGCACCGAGAGAAGAGCGCAAGAGCAACCGTACACTGAACATTCAAACTACTGCACAGTTGCAGGTTGTTCTGGTAAAGCCGGAAATTTTCACTGATTCTCAGCAGATCGCTGATCACCTGCTGGAGAACAAAACGGTTGTTCTGAACCTGGAAACAGCTTCTACGGATAACAAGAGACGGATCATTGATTTCCTGGCAGGTGTTACTTATGCACAGCAGGGCAATTTGAAGCGGGTTGCCAATCAGACTTATATCATCACTCCGTACAATGTTGGATTTGTAGGCGATGATTTGGTTGGAGAACTGGAAAATAACGGCGTCATTCTGTAAGCCGGGGCAGGAAATTGGAACTGCGTGAAAAAAAGGAAGAGCAGATAAAACGCTTTTTGGCACATGTGCGTGACCTGATCACACGATGTGAGCGGCAGTATCAGCCGTGCTATACAGCGTTTTTGGATGAAGCAGCTGCCGCCAGGGCAATGCAGGTACTGATCCCGGATCCGGATCAGTTTGCAGCTATGCTGTGGGGCGGACATGCGGCGGCACAGCGTGTCGTGTATAGTGTGTATCCGGTTTATGAGCAGCCGGATCCGGCGGATTTTCCAATTGTCTGTCTGACGATACGGTTTCCTGTTTCACAGCATCTCTCTCACCGAGATGTGCTGGGTGCTTTTTTGTCCTGCGGTTTGGAGCGGGATACCATTGGTGATATTCTTTTTGGGGAAGGAATGGCACAGGTATTTGTTCTATCCTCTGTCAGTGCGTTTCTCCAGCAGAATATCCGGAAGATCGGGCGCGTGGGCGTTCGGATTGTGGACAATCTTCCCTTTTCCCTTTCGGTGACACAAGAATTTGAACCCATTTCCGGAACGGTTGCTTCCTTGCGGGCGGATGCAGTTGCTGCGTTTGCTGCAAAAATCAGTCGAGAAAAAGCGGTAGCAATGATTCAACACTCCTATATGGAACGAAATCATAATGTGGTTTCATCCCCTTCAGAACAGCTGACTGAAGGAGATCAGTTTGTTTTACGCGGCTTTGGAAAGTTTCGGTTGACTTCTATTTCCGGTGTCACCAAAAAAGGAAGGTTACATATTTTAGTTGAAAAATACAAATGAGAGGTGATCCAAAATGATTAGTGCAAGTGAGATTCACGAACTGCGATTTGAAAAAGCTGCTTTTGGATATAAGCAGGAGGATATTGACGAGTTCTTAAACCGATTGGAGCAAGAAGTGGAAATCGCCAATCAGGAATTGGAAGAAAGCAATAGTAAAATCCAGATTCTTGCTGATAAAGTACGGGAATACATGCGGGATGAAGATGCCCTGAAGGATGCTCTGCTGGGTGCCCAGAAGGAAGGACATCGGATTGTTGACGAAGCCAATGACCGTGCAGAACAGATCATTGCAGATGCAAAGCAAAAAGCAGATGCTATGATGGACGAAGTAACGGTAGAACATGATGCACTGGTACAGAAAAATCGAGAAGAGATTGAGAAGGAGCATCAGAATCTGCTGGAAGCAAAGAAGCAGGTTGCTGACTTTAAAAAGGCACTCTTTGATATGTACAAAGAGCATCTGGCTATGCTGTCTGAAATGCCGGAAGAAGATGATGATACCTTCGGCATGACACAAACCAAGAAGACTGCTGCAAAGGAACCGAAGATTCCGACTGCACCGTCTCATACCGATCCGTTTGCCTCTACCCAGTTTTCTGCAAAAGCCATTCAGGGCGCCTATGAGTCTCGGTTTGGTGATCTGAAAGAGGATGATGCGGACAGCGAAGCATAAGTGCATGCTTGCCGGAAAAACAAGTCTGCGCAGAAACTGATGAAAGGAGCATGCTTCATCATTTGCATGAAGCGGTAAAAACCAATGGATTATAATACCACGCTAAATTTGCCGAAAACCGATTTTCCAATGCGAGGCAACTTGCCGAAGCGGGAACCGGATACCTTGAAAAAATGGGAGGATTCCCAGTTATATGAAAAAATGATTGCCAAAAACCAGGGAAAACCCACCTACATTTTGCACGATGGTCCGCCCTATGCAAATGGAGAAATTCACCTGGGAACGGCATTGAATAAAACCTTAAAGGATTTTATCATTAAGCAGAAGAATATGAGCGGCTACTGTGCACCGTATGTGCCCGGATGGGATACCCATGGTTTGCCGATTGAATTAAAGGCGCTCAAGTCCATTGGCGTAGAAAATGGTGCCATTGAGCCGACCGCTCTGCGGAAACATTGCAAGAATTTTGCAATGAAGCATGTCCAGAATCAGATGCAGCAGTTTAAGCGTCTGGGCAGTTTGGGACATTACTGTGATCCATATTTGACTTTAAAGCCGGAATATGAAGCACGACAGGTAGAAGTCTTTGGCGAAATGGCAAAACGCGGCTATATGTATAAGGGCTTGAAGCCGGTATACTGGTGCCCGGATTGTAACACTGCTCTGGCAGAAGCTGAGATTGAATACGAAAACGATCCGTGTCAGTCTATTTACGTAAAGTTTGCCGTAACGGATGATAAGGGACTTTTCACCAAGCTGGGCATTTCCCTGGATCAGATTTCCTTTGTAATTTGGACTACAACTACTTGGACCATTCCGGGTAATCTGGCAATTTGTGTAGGTCCGGATTATGAATACACCCTGGTAAAAGTTGGCGATGCATATTATTGCATGGCATTGGAACTGGTTGCTGCAACCATGAAGGCTGCTGGCATTACGGAATATGAAACCGTTGGTTCCTTCTGGGGCAATGAGCTGGAAGGCATGAAGACCAAGCATCCGCTGTATGATCGTCTTTCTCCGGTGATTGTCGGCGATCATGTTACGTTGGAAAGCGGTACCGGATGCGTTCACACGGCACCGGGCTACGGCGTAGAGGACTACGAAGTTTGCAAGAAGTACGATGATATTGGTATTTTGGTTTGTGTGGATGCGACTGGTCATCAGACAGAAGAAGCCGGTGAATTTGCCGGATTGGATACCAATGAAGCCAATAAAGCCATCGCTGCTAAGCTGACGGAAGTTGGTGCTATGCTGGCAACAGAATCCATCGTGCACCAGTATCCGCACTGCTGGCGTTGCCATAAGCCGATTATTTATCGTGCAACAGAACAGTGGTTCTGCTCAGTAAAGGGCTTTAAGAATGAAGCCATTCAGGCAATTGAATCGGTAAAGTGGATTCCTGCCTGGGGCGAAGATCGTATCAAGGGTATGGTACAGGATCGGAGCGACTGGTGTATTTCCAGACAGAGAACCTGGGGCGTTCCTATTCCGATCATTTATTGTAAAAATTGTAAAAAGCCGATTGTCAACGATACCACCATTCAGAACATTGCAGATCTGTTCCGTGCAGAAGGTGCGGATGCTTGGTGGACCAAGGATGTCAGTGAATTCATTTCGCCGGATGTTGTCTGCGAATGCGGATGCCGGGAATTCACAAAGGAATACGACATCATGGACGTTTGGTTTGACAGTGGTGTTTCTCATAGTGCCGTATTGGAACAGTACGATTGCTTACAGTGGCCAGCTGACCTGTATCTGGAAGGTGCCGATCAGTATCGTGGCTGGTTCCAGTCCTCCCTGCTGACTTCCGTTGTTTATAAGGGGAAAGCGCCTTATAAGGCAGTCTGCACACATGGATGGGTAGTAGACGGCGAAGGTCGCAAGATGTCCAAGTCTCTTGGAAACGGCATTATGCCGGATGAAATCATTCAGCAATATGGCGCAGATATTCTGCGTTTGTGGGTTGCTTCTTCTGATTATCATTCTGATATTCGAATTTCAAAGGAAATTTTGAAGCAGCTGTCGGATGCTTATAAGAAGATTCGAAATACCGCACGGTATATTTTGGGCAACTTGGGGAACGGCAATGGTTTCCACCCAGATCAGGATGCCGTTTCAGATAACCAGCTGCTGGAAATCGATCGTTGGGCACTGATGCGTTTGGATGCAGTCATCGATCAGGCGATGAAGGGCTATGAAAGCTTTGACTTCCATGTTGTATTCCATGCCATCCATAATTTCTGCACCACAGATTTGTCCAATTTCTACTTGGATATTATCAAGGATCGTCTCTATTGCGAGGCAGAACATTCTGTAGAGCGGCGTGCCGCACAAACTGCAATGTACCGTATTCTGAGCGCAATCACTCGTTTGATTGCACCGATCCTTTCCTTTACCGCAGAAGAGATCTGGAGTTATATGCCACATCCGGCAACCGATGATGCGGAGAGTGTTTTCTTGAATCAGATGCCGGAAAAATCTGGATTAACTGCTTCAGATGCCTTTACCGCAAAGTGGAATCTGATTGAACAGACTCGTCTGGAAGTCAATAAGGTTCTGGAAAGCAAGCGGAATGAAAAGGTAATCGGAAAATCCTTGGAAGCAGCTGTTACCATTGCTGTTTCCGATGTTGACTTGTTGGCACAGTATCAGGCAATTGCTGCTGATCTGGAAACCGTTCTGATTGTTTCTTCTGTACAGGTGGTGCAGAAGGAGAGTGGAGAAACCACTTACTCGGTAGAGAAGGCAAGCGGAGAAAAGTGCGAGCGTTGCTGGTGCTACTCAGAAACAGTTGGAAAGGATGCCGCACATCCGACCTTGTGTGCACGTTGTGCGCATGTGATTCAATAAGTAGAAGTGTTCACATGAACAAATAGGAATTCGATACAACTTGCTGTTTCTTGCGGCAAGTTGTATTTGTAAAAAAGCAAGACCGAGGAGGGTTCATGGGACTGATCCTTTCATTCCTTGCGATTGTGCTGCTGGTTGCAGCCGATCAGGGAATTAAAATCTGGGCAATTACGGTTTTGCAGGAAAAAGGCACCATGCCATTTCTGCATATCGGAAATTGGAAGTTATTTGATTTGACCTATCTGGAAAATTCCGGTGCGGTTTTTGGCAGTTTTTCTGGACAGCGCTATCTATTGATCGGCGTAACGTCTGTTTTAATTTTGGTTTGCTTGGCGGCATTGATTCGCTATTGGAAGGAATCGAAATGGCTGACCGTTTGTTTGATTTTGATGATTAGCGGCGGCATCGGCAACCTGATCGATCGCATTTTCCGGCATGGTCATGTCGTGGATTACTTGGATTTTCAGCTATTTGACTTTGCCATTTTCAATTTTGCGGATTGTTGTGTCGTGGTCGGCATTGTAATGTTCCTGATTGATATGCTGTTCTTGGAAAAAAAGCGAAGTACAGCAAAGAAGGAGGATGCGCCGCATGTCTGAGACACTGGAGCAAACAGTTCCTACTGATGCAGCAGGAAGTCGTTTGGATAAGTGGCTGATACAGCAGGAGGCAATTACCATTTCTCGTTCCATGCTGCAATCGCTGATGGAACAAGGTGCTGTTCTAGTGAATGATCAACCGGTGGCAAAGAACTATAAAGTCAAAGCGCAGGACAAAGTCGCTGTCACCATTCCGGAGCCAGTTTCCTTATCCTTGGAACCGGAAAATATTCCATTGGACATTGTCTATGAGGATGATGATTTGCTGGTTGTCAATAAACCGAAAGGAATGGTGGTGCATCCAGCACCAGGCAATCTGACAGGAACGTTGGTACATGCTTTGCTGTATCACTGCGGGGATCGCCTTTCCAGTATCAATGGTGTGATTCGTCCGGGCATTGTGCATCGGATCGATAAGAATACGAGTGGACTTTTGATGGTGGCAAAGACAGACTTTGCCCATCATGCACTTTCTGCGCAAATACAGGCGCACACTTTTACCCGGGAGTATCAAGCTATTTGCATCGGACACTTGAAGGAAGCATCTGGAACCATTTGTGCGCCCATTGGGCGGCATCCGGTAGACCGCAAGAAAATGTGTGTAACCCAGCAGCATGCCAAGCCAGCCACTACGCATTATATGGTACTGGCAGAATATCGAGGCTACAGCCATTTGCGGCTGCGGCTGGAGACTGGAAGAACGCATCAAATTCGAGTACACATGGCATATGTGGGACATCCACTTTTGGGAGACGATGTATATGGGACAGCGGTCAAAGGCTTGGAGGGACAGTGTCTGCATGCCGGAAAGATTGGATTCGTGCATCCCGTTACAGGTGCTTACATGGAATTTGAACGGGCAGTTCCGGAATATTTTCAGGCACTGCTGGATCGGTTCCAACGTCTGAGTTGAGGATATGGAATGATGAAACAACAGCAATGGAATTCTGTGATGCTGCTGTCAGATTTAGACGGCACCCTGCTTCGGCAGGATAAAACCATTTCGGCGGAAGATTTGCTTGCCATTCAGCGGCTGCGGCAGGCGGGTGGGAAAGTTGCGCTTGCAACCGGCCGCACCATTCAGTCTGCACGTCCCTATTGGACGCAGCTGCAAATAGATTGTCCGATTATTTTATACAATGGCGCAGCCATTTATGATCCGGTTTCGCAAAAGCTATGTTATACCGTTACACTTCCGGAAACTGTCGCAGCCTTGGTGCAGACCGTTTTGGAACACTTTCCGGAAATCGGTGCAGAGGTTCTTCGGGCAGACGGCACGTATGTGCTGCGGAATAACAAGGAAGAAGCAGAACATGTTGCACTCTGTCGGGTAACCCCAGTTGTTTGCACCGTAGAAGAGATGCCCAAGCAACAGTGGCTGAAGGTGCTTTTTGCAATGGATCCAAAATGGATGCAGCCGCTGCAAGCGTTTTTACGGGAGCATCCGCTTCCCGGTACAGCATTTGTGCAGTCTTCGGATTATTTTTATGAGATGCTGCCGCAGGGGGCCACCAAAGGAAGCGCCCTGGAGAGATACCGTAAGCTGTTTTCGATGCAGGATACTGCAATTGTTGCAGTGGGCGATTATGACAATGACATCGAAATGCTGCAAGCAGCAGATTATAGTGCAGCACCTGCCAATGCGCAGCCTTCTGTTCAGAATGTGGTAGATTGGAATTTATCACAATCCTGTGAGGAAGGTGCGATTGCGGCATGTATCAATTTCATGTTTCAAAGTGGAATCTTCCCCTTGGAATAGATTCTAAGAACCTGAATGGCGTATGGCTCTGCCGGCGTTGACAGGTCCTAAAATAAATGGAGGTTTCAAGATGGATGTAACAACAAAAAAGCAGTTGCAGGCAATTGCCTGCAAGGTCAGAATGGGCGTTGTGGAGGGTACCTACCACGCAAAATCCGGTCATCCGGGCGGATCGCTTTCCATCAGTGATTTATTGACCTATTTATATTTCGCAAAAATGCATGTGGATCCGACCAATCCGGAACTGCCGGATCGTGACCGCTTGGTTCTTTCTAAGGGACACTGTGCACCGGCATTGTATGCTGTTTTGGCACAGCGTGGATTTTTCCCGGCAGAAGAGTTACAGCATCTGCGTCACATCGGTGCGATGCTGCAAGGTCACCCCTGCATTCATACGCCGGGTATTGATCTGTCCAGCGGCTCTTTGGGACAAGGCATTTCTGCTGCTTGTGGAATGGCACTGGCTGCCAAGATGGATCATGCTGCTTACCGGGTTTATGCAGTTTTGGGTGACGGCGAAATTGAAGAAGGTCAGGTTTGGGAAGCTGCTATGTTTGCTTCTCATTACCAGCTGGATCATCTGGTTGCCATTGTAGACCACAATGGTCTGCAAATCGATGGACCCATTACAGAAGTATGTTCTCCGGAACCGATTCCGGAAAAATTTGCTGCATTTGGCTGGCATGTTATTTCTGCTGATGCACATGATTTTGATTCTCTGGAAGCTGCTTTTTCAGAAGCAGAAACCATTGTTGGAAAGCCAGTTGTGATTATTCAGGAAAGTGTAAAGGGAAAAGGTGTTTCCTTTATGGAAAATCAGGTTGGCTGGCACGGCAAGGCACCCAACCAAGCAGAGTATGAACAGGCAATGGCAGAATTGCAGCAGCAATTAAAGGAACTGGAGGATTGAGAAAATGGCTGATGTACAAAAAAAAGCAACCCGGGAAAGTTACGGGGAAACGCTGAAAGAATTGGCAGAAACCTGTCCGGAACTGGTTGTGTTGGATGCAGATTTGGCTGCGGCAACCAAAACTGGAATTTTTAAGAAAGCCTATCCCGATCGATTCTTTGACTGTGGAATTGCAGAAGCCAATATGATGGGTGTTGCAGCTGGTTTGGCTGCTTCCGGCAAGATTCCGTTTGCCAGCACATTTGCAATGTTTGCTGCCGGACGTGCCTATGAAATCGTGCGCAATTCCATTGGCTATCCGCATTTGAATGTAAAAATCGGTGCCACACATGCTGGTATTTCTGTAGGAGAAGACGGTGCTACCCACCAGTGCAATGAAGATATTGCATTGATGCGTACCATCCCGGGCATGACCATTATCAACCCGGCAGATGACGTAGAAGCAAGAGCCGCTGTAAAGGCAGCTGCCGCATTCGAGGGCCCGGTTTATCTGCGTTTTGGTAGACTGGCTGCTCCGATTTTCAATGATCCGGCAACCTATACATTTACATTAGGGAAGGGCATTACCCTGAAGGAAGGCAGCGATGTAACAATTGTTGCCACTGGATTGATGGTTTCCGAAGCGCTGGAAGCTGCAAAGCGCTTGGAAGCAGATGGCATTTCTGCACGTGTTTTGAACATCCATACCATTAAGCCGCTGGATACGGAACTGATTTGCCGTGCCGCACAGGAAACAGGCTTGTTGGTTACAGTGGAAGAACACAGCATCATCGGTGGTCTGGGTGCTGCCGTTGCAGAAGCGGTTACAAGCTGCTGTCCAGTTCCAGTTGTTCGGATTGGTGTCAATGATGTATACGGCTATTCTGGCCCTGCGGTAGATCTGCTGAAGGAATTCGGTCTCTGCAAGGAAAACATTGTAGATACCGTAAAGGAAGCCATGGCGAAAAAGCACTAAAATAATATGGGATTCCATTTTTTAGACAGAAAGGATTAAATTGTGCAATTGCTGCATATACTTTTTCTGTCAGATCAGAGCCTGTTTTGTATCTGGAGGAGGAAAAGGATACGAAACAGGCTCTCGGAGAAAAGGGGATCCGATGGTTTGTAATTTGGCTGATTTGCGAAAAAAGGATGTCATCAACCTGGTGAACGGAGAGAATCTGGGGTATGTGGATGACATTGAATTGGAAACAGGAACTTCTGCTGTAACAGGATTGATTTTATACGGCAGACCACGCTGCTTTGGCTTGCTGGGACGGCAGGAGGACTGTACCATCCGAACGGAACAAATTCGTCTGATCGGAAAGGATGCCATTTTGGTTTTCTTGGAAGAAGATGGATTGATTTGCACAAAAAAGTAACAAATTATTTTTGAAAAATTTTATTTTATATTTGCACAGCCGCTTGCAGAACACTGCAAGTTATGGTATAATAGTAAGGCAATTCGCACGCTTGTCCTTTTACAGACGGGTGCTTTGGAACAAACAAAGTTGTCTGTAAGCGAAGGCTGGCGGAGGAAGCAAAAACCATTTTTTAGGAGGAACTACAATGGGCGTAGTATCTATGAAACAACTGCTGGAAGCAGGCGTACACTTTGGACATCAGACAAGAAGATGGAACCCGAAAATGGCTCCGTATATCTTCACAGAGCGCAATGGCATTTACATCATTGACCTGCAGAAGACCGTAAAGAAGCTGGATGAAGCTTACATGTTTATTCGTGATCTGTCTGCACAGGGCGAATCCGTACTGTTCGTAGGCACCAAGAAGCAGGCTGGCGATTCCATCAAGGAAGAAGCAGTTCGTGCCGGTGCATATTACGTAAATGCACGTTGGCTGGGCGGTATGATGACCAACTTTACCACCATTCAGAGAAGAATTAAGAGACTGGAACAGCTGCACGAAATGGAAACAGATGGTACTTTTGATCTGCTGCCGAAGAAGGAAGTTGGTAAGCTGACTCTGGAAATCGAAAAGCTGGAAAAGTTCCTGGGCGGTATCAAGGACATGAAGAAGCTGCCGGGTGCACTGTTTATTGTTGACCCGAGAAAAGAAAGAATTGCAGTTGCTGAAGCAAAGAAGCTGAATATTCCGATCGTTGCAATCGTAGACACCAACTGTGATCCGGATGAAATCGATTATGTTATTCCGGGTAACGATGATGCAATTCGTGCCGTTAAGCTGATTGCTGGCGTTATGGCAGATGCAATCATCGAAGGCAAGCAGGGTGCAGACGCAGCTGCTGAAGAACAGGCTGCTGAAGAATCCACAGAAGCTGCTGAATAAGATCAGAAAAGGAAAAAGCCCGAATAAATGGATTGGATCCGATTCGGGTTTTTCCATCGAATGAATCAACAGAAAAAGATAGAGGAGGATATTCCAATGGCTAAATTTACAGCAAAGGATATTAATGATTTGCGCAAAAGCACAGGCGTTGGCATGATGGACTGCAAGAAGGCTCTGACAGAGGCTGACGGCGATGTAGAAAAGGCAATGCTGATCCTGAGAGAAAAGGGACTGGCTACACAAGCGAAGAAGGCTGGCCGTGTTGCAGCAGAGGGTATGGTTGTTGCAAAGGTAAACGATGCACACACAGTAGGCTGCGTTGTAGAAGTAAACTCTGAAACAGACTTCGTTGCAAATACAGATGAATTTAAGAATTTCGTAAATCTGGTTGCAGATACCATCATTGAAAAGAATCCGGCAGATGTAGAAGCACTGAAGGCTACCGTTGTTTCTGGCGGTACTGCAACTGTTGATGAAGCATTGCAGGAACTGTTCCTGAAGATTCGGGAAAACTTGCAGATTCGTCGGTTTGTTCGTCTGGAAGGTACTCTGATGCCGTATATCCATGGCGGTGGCAAGATCGGCGTTATGGTACGGGTAGAATCTTCCGATGGTGCTTCTGAAGCAGCTTTGACTGTTGCAAAGGATTGCGCATTGCAGATCGCTGCAATGAATCCGGCTTACCTGAATCGTGAAGCAGTACCGGCTTCTGTTCTGGAAGAAGAAAAGACCATCGTTCTTTCTCAGATGGCAGAAGACCCGAAGATGGCTGCAAAGCCGGAACAGGTTCGTGCAAAGATTGCAGAAGGAAAGGTTGGCAAGTACTTCTCTGAAAACTGCCTGCTGGAACAGACTTTCGTAAAGGATGGTTCTATGACCGTTCAGCAGTATGTAGACAGCGCAGCAAAGGCAGCTGGCACATCCATCAAGGTGGTTGAATACGTTCGTTTTGAGCGCGGCGAAGGCATTGAAAAGAAGGCTGACAATTTCGCTGAAGAAATTGCAAGCATGATTAAGTAATTGCTTTTTAAAAGAATACGGAAACAGCGGCAAGCATATTAGATGTTTGCCGCTGTTTTTTTGTTGAATGGGAAATTCCTGCTTTCTGTCAGCAGATTGAAAAAGCCGTCTGTTTTTTATCAAAACAGACGGCTTTTTGGAATCATTCTATTTTAAGAATGATGAATTACTTCTGGATGTTCGATCACTTCTACGTTGGAGTCAGCAGATTCTTCTTTTTCTGCTGTTTCCTCTTTGGACTTAGGGGCTTTTTCCTGGTAAGCTTCATTGCGTGCACCGCAGGATGAACAGAACTTCTGATTATTCCGGACGTGTTCACCGCAGCTGCTGCAAATAGAAGCATTCTCTAAGGTAGCCAGTTGGCTTTGCAGAGATTCCAGTTTCTGCTGCGTATCAATTACCGTATTGATCAGCTCGGAATAGTCAGAATCCAATTGCGCATCGGAAGCCTCAAAATATTTCTTTACAAACTTCTTGCCGATTTCCATATAGGCATGTTCTATTTTGCTTTCGCAATTGCTGATATTCCGCTTCATTTTGGAACGTTCTGCGGCACGTTTGGAATTGTCCGCAACGTTTTTCGCCATCTTTCCGAGAGAAGAGCCAACTTCATCGCTGACTTGTCTTACTTTTTGCCAAAAATCCATATTTTCCTCCTCGTATTCTGTGCAAGAAACTGCATGCTTACAATCATGCTATGATGCAGTTTATGCGATACGGTCATGCAATCATGCATGAATTATCCAACAATATAATTAAATCGTGCGCTGCGCAGTCCGAGAACCGATCGGAACTGGTCGCCGTTTACTGTTTTTTGACCGCCCAGTGTGACAGATTTTACGTATCCGCCAGCACCTACATTCAGCTGAATCCAGCTGGAGGGACTTCCGGTTAGAGTAACACCATAACGTCCCTGAATGCGATTGCGTACCTCTTCGGTGGAGAGATAGGTGACTTCTCCATAATAGGGGTCGTAAGCGGCATCATATTCACAGGGAACACTAACCAGATAGTCATATGACATATCGAAAATATCTTCTGCGCTGGCTGTATAACCGCCGCTAGAGGCGCAGAATACGGTATTGGCATAATCTCCGTCATACATCAGGACTTGTCCCAGAACAGAAGAGACTGCATCAATTACACGCTGTGGCGGATTGGGCTTGCAATATACATCCGGTGCATTGCCGCCCTTATGTAAAATGTAGGTGTAAGCCGCAACTGCTTGTGCCTTTAGTGCCTCTGTTTCCATATCGCCCATTTCACCATTGACAACCATGGAAACAATATCCAGCACACTTCCAGAATAACCATCCGCAGTAATGGTTTGTCCAGTTCCAACCTGTACCAGGGAAGTTCCCGGGTAGTAATGGAACAAAATCGACTGATAGTCCCAACCGCCGTAGGTTGCATAATAATTGGCGCCGTTTTGGCTCAAGCCAACGCCATGACCATACCCGTAAGAAGTAAAGGCAAACTGTCCAGCTGATACAGAACCGAGTGCAACAGCAGTATCACCGCCAGCTGCGCCCGTTACGCTGGAAGATGCCAGTACACCACCGGCTGCGGTTCCAGATGTACTGAGCAATTGTCCTTCCTGTAGGGAAGCCATGACTTTTAAAGCATCCTGCTGTGCCGCCAGGTCTTCCGGAGTAGGTTCTACTTCTTCGTATTGTACCAGTGACAAACTGGCATCATAATCTGAAATAGCAGCTTTCCACCAGGATTTGTTGCTGCTGGCTGCTGTAGAAAACAGCGGCTGATCAGCTGATGCATCCTGTTGAGAGACTGCATACACGCCTATCACTGCGTGTCCGAACAGCAGTACCGCAGCTGCAACCGCAGTTGCTGTTCGTTTGCGTGGTAACCGTTTTTTCATGTTAAAACTCCATTTCCAATGCAAGATCCGAATGCTTCCAAGCAAACTATATGGTTTCCTTTAAGAGTTTGCGGCGGAAGTCGTTTGTTCGGATTCACCTTGTATTTTTTGCAGCAGTGCGTCTGTCGTTTCCTCTTCCCGCACACGCCGTGCTACGATAACGAATCGGCTGTTATCCTCATCTGTGTAGCAAGTAGACAATGTCAGCAGCTGATCGCCGTACCGTACATCAACCGGATCAGCAATCATATTTCGGCTTTTTACATTGTCTACATATTGGTTGAATTCTGCTTCTGTGTCCAATTCTTCCATATTCCAATAGAGAAAATCGGAAGTTGTATCATCACCGCCGGTGATGATCAGACCAAATATGACATAAGTATAATCCTTATAATTGGAACTAAATGTAATAAAGGGGCTGGTCTTATAAAACTCGACATCCTGCCGATAACGTCGCAGGGAACCAAACATGGTATTGTCTGCCATGTTGTGTCCGTATAAAATGATGTTTTCCGACCAGGTCTTTTCATTTTCCCCAAATGTGTCCCGGAAGTCCATAAATACCGTTCCGGCACGGAATGGCTGTCCGTCAAATCCTGTGCTCAGGTAGTAGTCGTTATCCGTGGTCTGCACCACAACATTATCCACTTTGGTTTCCGGAATGGAAATCCATCCGACAGTATCCGGATTTTGTGCAAGCAATTCTTTTGCCCGGTCTGTCAGCTCCATCGGGGGCTCTGTTTCCGCTTCAATTGTTGAAGAAGCTTCTGATTCCAGCGGACTGCTGGCAGTTTGATCGATTTTATCTGCGCAGCCACCGGTTGCGAGAAGTGCTGTCAAGATACTCAGCGAAAGGATATTCTTCTGTAAAAATTTCATAACACACCGTCTCTTTCTCTACGATCCGTAAGGGACAAATTCTGCATTGGGATCATATTTCGCATCATTGTGCGTCAAATAGTAAACATTTGGCCACTTGATATTTGGGTTTGCATAGGAACCGGTTGTGCCGGCATTGGCATCTTCGCCGTCACGAACACGTCTTGCCATAATAACAAGGCGTGCCGTATCAAAGGCACTGTTACAGGTTGACAGGGTCAGCAGCTGATCGCCATACTGCACATCTACATTGGTAATTCGCAGTGTTCTGCGCTTGATTTCATTGACATATGCATAGAATGCTGTCTCATCTGCAAACTGGATCGAGTTCCAATAATCGAACCGTGTATCGGTTGTATCCTCTGCATCTGCAATGTAGTATGCAAAGATCTTATAGGTATACTGTTCATAGTTTGAGTTGAGCCGAATCAATGGATGTGCTTCATAATAGCTGCTGTCTGTTTCGTAATATTTCAGACCGCCGAACATCGAAAGGTCACGCATATTGTGCCCATATATGATGAGGTTGTCCGAATTTTCAACATCCAGAGTACCGTCTTCCCCAACACGGTCAAAATTGCACCGATAGTCTAAAAAGATGGATCCAGGATAGGAATAGTCCTGATGAATGTCCCGATGCAAATAATATTCGTCCCCAGGTGTATCATTGTCGTGGTGCATCAGCGGATAGTCAACCTGGGTATCCGGGATGGAGAGCCAGCCTGCCACTTCTGGATTGATATCCAAAAGATCCTGTGCACCGGGCAGAATATGATACACTTTTTCCGCTTCTGACAACGGAATATATTCCATGTCATCGCTGGTTGCCGGTTCTGTAAGAGCCGGCAGTTTCGCATAATAAGATGCTCCTACCTGATCGTATAGGGATCTTGCCTGATGCAGTTCGTAAAAGTAAAGTCCAATTAGAATCAGACAGATCAAAAATACGGTGGATGAGATCAAAAAAATGCATTTTCTTATTTTTTCTCCCACACTATCACCACGTTTGGGAAACAGGTTTCGCAGGACACTGCGCTTTTTTTTGTGCTTTTTGGCAGTAGCTGCATGTTTCGAATGGGAGGTTCCAGTCTGTCTCTGCCGGGGCAGAAAGTGTTCTGGAAACTCTTTCTTTTCTTTTGCCAATTTAATGTTTTCCGCAATGCGGGAAGCAATCTCTGTTTCTTCCTCCACTTCAGAACGCTGAATCAGAGAAACACGAATGGCCTGTATTTTTTCTTCTGTTGCGTTTGTCGGTGTTGAGCTGTTGGGATTGGTATGCGCATTTGATGCAGCTGCGGCATCAGATGCATCTGTGGCATGCTTTTCTTGCGCAAGCAAGCGATCCTGCATGGCATCATTCCTCCATCAGCAGCTGTTCTGCCATTCCAAACGCACAAATGGCAACCCCGTTTCGGATTGCATTTCGTTCCTGCAATCCGAATTGATCCAAATGCAGGCAGACAACTTGCTCCTGTCCTTGGTACAGCAACCCGACATAAACCGTTCCCACCGGAAGTGTTTCAGTTCCGCCGCCTGGGCCAGCCAGTCCGGTTACAGAAATACAAAGATCTGCTTGAGATTGTACCTGTAATCCTTGTACCATGGCTGCTGCAACGGGTGCACTGACGGCACCGTATGCATTCAATAAAGCTGCCGGGACGGACAAGAGCCGTTCCTTCATACGATTGGCATACGTACAAAGTCCCAGCTCAAATACACGAGAAGCGCCTGCTACGGATGTGATAGACTGTGACAGCAAACCGCCTGTACAGCTTTCTGCTGTTGCTACCGTTTGTTCTCTCCTATCTAATAATTGTACAATATGACAAAGGGTTTTGTCAAGGTGTTTTTCCACATCTTCATAAATTTTCCGGATCTCGCTGTCAGAAAATACCTGTTTTCCCATAAAATCGCTCCCTTCATCGCACTGTAAATGAATCTTTAAGCCTCTACTTTGAATACTTTTAAGGTCGTCTGTGCAACGGCTTCTTCCAGAAGCGGTTCAAAATCAAATCGATTTTGCGCACGCTCGACATCTTCTAGGTTTGGACGAACCTTTGGATGTCGGGGGGTAAAGACGGTACAGCAGTCTTCATAAGGAAGTGTAGAAGTTTCAAAGGTATCAATTTTACGTGCTGTTTCTACAATTTCTGTTTTATCCATCCCAATCAGCGGACGGAAAACTGGAATGGTTGCCACAGCATCGGTGCAGGCAAGTGCCTGCATGGTCTGGCTGGCAACCTGGCCTACGCTTTCTCCCGTAATCAATGCCAGACAGCCATCCTGTTTGGCAATCCGCTGAGCAATTTCCATCATCAAACGGCGCATGATAATGGTAAAGTATTCTTCCGGGCAGTTCTTCTTGATGGCTTCCTGCAATTTGGTAAAGGGAACGCAGAAAAAGCCGATGCTGCCACAGTAAGGCGTCAGCTTCTGGCAGAGCGTTTCCACCTTCAGTTGTGCCCGTTCTGATGTGTACGGCGGGCTCACATAGTGAATGGCCGCAATGTGTACGCCACGTCTTGCCATACGGTAACCTGCTACTGGGCTGTCGATGCCGCCGGACAGCAGCAAAAGTGCTTTTCCGCTGCTTCCTACCGGAAGGCCACCGGCGCCCTTAATGGAAGCACCATGCACATATGCATTGGTGTCCCGAATTTCTACCATAACCACAACATCCGGGTGCTTGACATCTACTTTTAAATGTGGAAAAGCATCCAGCAGGACACCACCCAACTCTGCACATAATTCCGGCGATTTCATTGGGAAAGCTTTATCAGAACGCTTGGCTTCTACTTTAAACGTGCGTGCGCAGGAAAGTGTATCTTCCAGATATTCCGGTGCAATTTTGCTGATGTCTGCAAAATCTTTTTCGCAGATACAGGCACGACTTAAAGCAGCAATGCCAAAGATGGTTTTCAAACGATCCATGGCTTCTTCCAGATCGATGTCTTCTTCCTTTGGGGTAATATAAATGGTAGACTGGGCACGGCTGTACTGAAAAGCACCTACGCTGCGCAGTCTGCGGCGGATATTCTTCATCAGAATATCTTCAAATGTATTGCGGTTCAATCCTTTTAAAGCAATTTCGCCGTATTTTGCTAAAATGAGTTCCTTCATAAATCGGATTCCTTTCTTTTATCGCATGAGTTCTGCTTGTCCGGCTCGAATGCCATCAATCAATGCCAAGATATCTTCGGAGGTTGTTTCATAAGAAAAGCTGACGCGGATTGCCTGATCGACTTGTTCTCGTTTTACGCCGAATGCTTCCAGAACGCCGCTGTGTGCACCCTTTGAGCAGGCGGAGCCGCTGGAAACCATGACGCCTTTCTGTTCCAGAAAGTGCAGCATGATTTCAGAACGAATCCCCTCCACGGAAAAGTTGACGATGTAGGGGGATGCCTGTGCATCGGAATGTATTGTAATACCGGAACAGGTGGACAATTCCTCCAAGAGCAGGTTTTTCAACTGTTGAACGGCTTTCATGCGCATGGCAATTGTTGGTGCAAATTCCCGAACCGCTGCCCCAAAAGAGGCAATCAGCGGAACGCTTTCCGTACCAGGGCGTAAACCGGATTCCTGTTCTCCGCCGAATAGGATGGGAAGAACACGAACGCCTTTGCGGATATAGAGTGCGCCAACGCCTTTGGCAGCGTGGACTTTATGTCCGCTGAGAGAAAGCAAATCTGCCTGCAAGCGCTTTGGCAAAACTGGAACTTTTAAAAATCCCTGTACAGCATCGCAGTGCGTTAAAATTTCAGGATTCTTTCGATGGATGCCCTGAAAAATTTGCTGAACGGGAAGCTGATAGCCGGTTTCATTGTTGACCAGCATCACACTGACCAAACAGGTTTGCGCATCAGCTGCCTGAATAAAGTCTTCTGCTGCATAGGTGCCGTCTTCCCGTGGTGCAATCTGCACGACTGTAAAGCCCTGCTGTTCCATATGGCGCATGGTATTGCGGACGGAAGCGTGTTCCACTGCGCTGGTAATAATCTTTGTTCTGCGTCTGCCATATGCAGCGCAAATTCCTTGTATGGCAAGGTTGTTGCTTTCCGTTGCGCCGGAAGTAAAGCAAATTTCTTCGGAACGAACGCGAAGCGCATCGGCGATGCTCTTTCGTGCGGCATCCACCTCTTGCTGTGCCGTTAAGCCAACCTTGTGAAGCGAGGAAGGGTTTCCGTATGCTGTGCGCATGCAGTGCAGCATGGCTTCTATTGCGGTTCCGCTTGGCTTGGTCGTAGCCGCACAGTCTAAATAGTGCAACGTATTTCTTATCATGATCATTCCTCACATTTGAAAAATTGTCTGAAAAAACAGAATCTGTCCGTAGACAGGTTCTAATCTGTTTGCTATTATAGCATATTTCGCCGTAGAATGCAAGTCTTTGCAATATGTGGAGTCGAAAGAAGCGAGCGTTAAAAATCGGATAGCTTGACAAGCACCGAAAAATGAGTATAATAAAGGTATCTTTATTGGGATTAGGTGGAACCGATTATGGCAGATTTTCAAGGAAAGCAGTTTTTTCAGCGGCATAAAAGCGAGATTGAAAAGGGTCTTCTTGCAATGGCAATTGTTCTGATTCTTCTTGTTGCCGTTCTCTTTGTCTTTTGTATGCGTGCAGAGAAGGTAGTGGCACCTGCGTCCATGCCGACGCTTCCAACCACTACGACAACCGTTCCGACAACAACGACAATTGCTACAACGACGACCAAAGTAACCTATGACTATACAATGAAAATTGACATGGAAAGTGTTCGTGCTCATCATGCGCAAAAACAGGATGTTGTGGGATGGATTTACATAGAGGATACTGTCGTCAATTATCCGGTTGTACAAGGCACTGACAACGATTTTTATATCAATCATGACTGGGAAGGCAACAGCAGTCACAGCGGCTGTATTTACGAGGACTTCCGGGGAAAGATTGATACCAGTCAAAATACGTTGTTTTATGGGCATAATATGGCCAATGGCAGCATGTTCAGTGCCATCAAAGGCTATACAGATCCGGAGTGGGGGAAAGCGCACCGTTATTTTGAAGTTGCTTCTCTGGACAAGCGGTATCTGTACGAAATTGTTTCAGTCAATATTGTAAATGGAGAGGCTGGCGCAGACTTTGAGTATTGGAATTACTTGGACATGGATCGTCGTGCTTATTTGACGTTCCTGCAAAAAATCAAGGAAACTTCTACGGTTTGGTACTTGGATGGAACGGATATGCCGGAGTATGGAAAAAATCGTATGATTGCGCTGCAAACTTGCAATTCCGGTGCAGATGATGGCATTCGCTGCGTACTGTTTGCACGCTGCCTAGGAGAATATTGATGGCTTCCTATAGAGGAAAGGAGTGGATCTGCCATGCACATTCGATACAATGAAAATAAGGAATTGGTTGCACAAATTCAAGAAGGCTTGCGGCGAAAAGAGGGCTACTGTCCCTGCCGATTGGAACGTACACCAGATACCAAATGTATGTGCAAAGAGTTCCGGGATCAGATTGCAGATCCCAATTTTGAAGGCTATTGTCATTGTTTGCTTTACTATAAAAGCAAAGATTGAGAAGGAGGAAAAAACCATGAAACCTGTTATGCTGACCGCTGATAATTTTAAGGAAGAAGTTCTGGAAACATCTGGATTGATTTTGATTGACTGCTATGCCGATTGGTGTGGCCCCTGCAAAATGATGGCACCGATTTTAGAGGAAATTGCAGAGGAACGGCAGGACGTCAAGGTATGCAAGGTCAATGTGGATGAACAGCCTGCCATTGCACAGGCGTTTCAAGTATCCAGTATTCCACTGCTGATCGTGGTAAAAGACGGCTCCATTGTGCAGCAGTCTGTTGGATATCAGCCAAAGGAATCGGTATTAAAACTGCTTTCAGTATGAGCCGCTGCATGCGCACATCCAGAAACGATGTGCGCATTCTTTTTTCGATACGGAACAGAATTTTAGAATTAGAAGGGAAAAGATCATATGGAACGACTTACAGAGGAATCTGTTCGGGCATTGCTGCCGGTTCGAAAGCCGGATGCCAATAAGGGGGATTTTGGACGGCTTCTTTGCATAACCGGAAGCCGTCGGATGCCGGGGGCGGCAGCCTTATCGGCAATGGGGGCGCTGCGGGCAGGCGTTGGGCTGCTGACCGTTGCGACTGCGGCGGAAAACGTTCCCATTTTAGCATCCCATATGCTGGAAGCGATGTATTTGCCGCTGCAAACGGATGCAGATGGATTTTTATTGGATGTCTCAAACCGAGAACTACTTTTGCCGCACATGGAACGTGCAGATGCCATTTTACTTGGATGCGGATTGGGTTTAACGGAGCAAACACGCGCTTTGGTGCGATTTGTATTGCAGCATGCCACCTGTCCGGTGATTTTGGACGCAGATGGTCTAAATGCCGTTGCTTCCTGCATAGATATAGGACAGAACGCAGGGACAGACCGGATTCTTACCCCGCATCCCGGTGAAATGGCACGGATACTGCATACCACACCAGCTGCGATTCAAGCAGATCGTGAAGCCTGCTTGAACGATTTTTGCAAACGGTATCCGCAGATTGTTTTGGCCTTGAAAGGAGCCGGGACGCTGATTGGGCAGGGCACACGGGTGGTAAAAAATGAAACTGGAAACCCTGGCATGAGCCGTGGCGGAAGTGGAGATGTATTGGCTGGTATTTTGGCGGCATTGGTTGCACAGAAACTTTCTGCATTTGATGCTGCTTGTGCAGCGGTTTATATACATGGTGCAGCAGGTGATCTGGCGGCGCAGCATTGCTCCATGCAAGCGATGCTGCCATCTGATTTGATTCATGCCATGCAAGAACTGTTCCTGCGCTGGAATCGATGACATACGCTTGACTGGAACCGGTATTCCATGCCTGAACGCAGCGGAGCGTATGGATCTCATTTTATCCCAAAGGAGTTCGATACAATGAAACGACTGGTTACAGGAATGCTCAGTGTTTTTCTGCTGGCAGGGACACTGTCCGGCTGTCAGGCAGGCGGCGGAAAAGAAAAGACAGCGCAGCAAAAATTAAGCGGTTCCTTTTCTACAACCGTGACAATGGAACTACAGGATTTGGAAGCTACAGGTGTGCTGACCCGGTACGGTGCGGACGTATGGAATGCGACCTTTTCAGAGCCGTCCAGTTTATCAGGTGTGAGTCTGGATTTTGTGGATGGGGAAGTAACAGCTTCCTATAAAGGACTTTCTTTCTCCGTTCCGCAGGCAGCAATGCCTGTGAAGTCCATTTTACTGGATTTTATCGATCTGATTGACCAGCTGGCAATGGAGGACACAATTTCCGGGAATTATGAGGATCACACCATTTTGTTGGAAGGGGAAACCGAAACGGGTTCCTATCGTTTGACCTTACAGGAGGATGGTTCGCTTTCTGGGTTTACGGTAGAAAATATGGGAGCCAATCTTTATTTTTCTGATTTTTCAACGCAGGTGCAAACGGAGCAGGCAACGGAGGAGTCATCCGAGTGTTCCGAAACGGAACCAGGAGCAGAGTCAGAAACAGATACCGGTACGGATTCTATATCTGAACAAGCGGAATCCGGGCAGAAAGATGCAGCCACAGAATAAAAGCCCGTTTTCCCAGAGAACAGGTACAAAAAAGAGCAGCCGGCAGACGCTAAAAAGTCTGTTAGCTGCTCTTTTGCAATGGCGTTATGCTAAGTGGAATTTTCGTTTTGCCATATCCACGATCATATCTGCTGTGCCTTCTATGCCCAGTGCGGCACTGTTGAAGAATGCATCTCGATATCGTGTGTTGTTGACCTCACAATCAGTATGGCTGCGATAATAGGCAGCTCGTGCCTTATCGACCTCTTCAATAATGCGCTGCGGTTCTGCTGTTGTACGACCCAGCAGGCAAATGGTATTCTTGACACGTGCCGGGTAAGGGGCAAAGATATAGCATTTTAAAGTGTTTTCGTATTCTCTCAAAATGTAATCGGCACATCGTCCGATAATGACACAGCGTTCTGATTTTGCATGTTTTAAAATCAAATCCCGCTGCAATTCAAACATCCGATTTTGTTTGATGCTGCTGCCAATGCCCAGCGGATAGGCCATCTTGTAGTAGTTGTTCATCTGCTCTTCATTTTGAATCAGTGGCAGTAAGCTGGCATCCAATTCTGCCGCTTCTTGTTCTAAGGATTCTCGGTTGTAAACGGGAATGCCGAGCTTTTCTGCTACGCGCTTTCCGATTCTGCCGCCAAGACTCGCATACTGTTTGGTAATGGTAATGATATACTGATCCATCAATTGAAACACTCCTTTCATTCTTCTTCATAAGGATAATATCATATTTTATGCAGTTTTTTTCAAACAATCCTACCTTATTTTTTTAATTTTTTTAAAAAGTGGTAGATTCTTTTGAAAATAGAACTCCAATCCAAAAGCAAGGAAAATGGTTCGTTTTTTGCATGACACTTGCATTTTGCAGGAAAATATGGTATGATAATCAGTAATTATACATGGGGGATCCAAAAAAACAGACAGATCTTCCCTGCAAATTTTAAGGAAAAGGGTTATTTATGGCAAAAAAAGTTGTTTACAATAATGAAAGCATTACCATGTTAAAAGGGCCGGATAAGGTTCGGAAGCGTCCGGGTGTTATTTTTGGATCGGATGGTTTGGATGGATGTGCGCATTCTATTTTTGAAATCATTTCAAACTCCATTGATGAGGCACGTTCTGGGTATGGATCCAAGATTGTGGTAACACGCTATCAGGATTGCTCCGTAGAGGTGGAAGACTTCGGACGAGGCTGCCCGGTGGATTTCAACAAAAATGAGAATCGATACAACTGGGAACTGGTCTATTGTGAGCTGTATGCAGGTGGAAAATATGATGCAAGTGATGACAACTACGCCTATTCTCTGGGCTTAAATGGTCTGGGACTTTGTGCCACGCAGTTCGCTTCAGAGTATATGGATGTAGAAGTCATTCGAGATGGCTTCCAATACAATCTGCATTTTGAAAAAGGGGAAAATGTAGGCGGTCTTTCCAAAAAGGCCGCCAAAAAACGGCAAACCGGAACCAAAACTCGATGGAAACCGGATTTGGATGTTTTTACAGAAATCAATGTGCCGGATGAGTATTACCGGGATGTTTTAAAGAGACAAGCTGTTGTCAATCCGAACCTGCTGTTTGTCTATCGCAAAGAGGAGCCGAATGGTTCCTTTACGGAGTCACAGTATTTGTATGAAAATGGTATCTCGGACTATGTACAGGAATTGGCTGGTGATACAGCGCTGACCTCCACTCAGTATTGGAACTGTCAGCGAGAGGGAAAAGACCGGGAGGACAAGCCGACTTATAAGGTAAAGCTTTCGGTTGCGCTCACGTTTTCCAATCGGGTACAGCAAATCGAATACTACCACAACTCCAGTTTTCTGGAACATGGCGGCTCGCCGGAACGTGCGGTGAAGCAGGCATTTGTATCCCAATTGGATAGCTGGCTGAAAAGCAACGGAAAATACTTGAAGAATGAATCCAAAATTACCTTTGCGGATGTAGAGGACTGTCTGATTCTGGTTTCCTCCAGTTTTTCCACACAGACTTCCTACGAAAACCAGACCAAGAAGGCAATTACCAACAAGTTTATCTATGAAGCGATGACGGACTTCTTGAAGCATCAGCTGGAAATCTACCTGATTGAAAATCCGGATGAGGCTGCTAAAATTGCGGAGCAGGTGCTGCTGAATAAGCGAAGTCGAGAAAATGCAGAAAAAACTCGCTTGAATATGAAAAAGAAGCTTGCTGGCACCATTGATGTCACCAATATGATTCCAAAGTTTGTTGATTGCCGCAGCAAGGACCTTTCCAAACGGGAATTGTATATTGTGGAGGGCGATTCTGCACTTGGTTCTGTAAAAATGGCACGAGATGCGGAATTCCAGGCGGTTATTCCGGTTCGTGGAAAGATTTTGAACTGCTTGAAAGCCGACTATCCCAAGATCTTTAAGAATGACATCATCACCGACATCATCAAATTGCTGGGGTGTGGGGTGGAGGTTACAACAAAAGCAAATAAGGAACTTTCCTCGTTCCATTTGGACGGCTTACGCTGGAATAAAATTGTCATTTGTACCGATGCGGATGTAGATGGTTTCCAGATTCGAACGCTGATTCTGACGATGCTGTATCGGCTGACACCAACTTTAATTGATCAAGGCTATGTGTATATTGCAGAGTCCCCGCTGTTTGAAATTACAACAAAGAAGAAAACCTATTTTGCCTATACGGAGAAGGAAAAAACAGAAATTCTGGCAACACTGGGCGAAGAAAAGTTTACGTTGCAGCGCTCAAAAGGTCTTGGCGAAAACGAAGCAGATATGATGGCACTGACTACCATGAATCCTGCAACACGCCGACTGATTCAAGTGACTGCGGACGGCATTGAAGAAACCGCTGCCATGTTTGATATGCTGCTGGGAGATGACCTGCAAGGACGAAAAGATTTTATTGCACAGTATGGCAGCAATTATCTGGAATTGGCGGATATCAGCTGATGCAGCGGGAAGTCATTTGGATTCTCTGTTCTGTTCTCTGCCTGTTGCTTTGGTATATTCTTTCCATTGTCAATTGGACCGTTCGGCGAAAGTCGCTGATTTTGGAAAGTATCCTGATCATTCCGGGAGCACTTTTATGCGGTGCCATGCTGTCCATTGGTTCCCATGTTACGTTGCAAAACTTTGATGTAGCCATTGGGTATCAGCAGCTGCATAGTCCCATTCAGACGCAGCATTTGCTGTCTGTTGGGCTTCCGATTGTTCTTTGTGTCCTGGGGCTCTTGCTGACGGGGATGCAAAAACTGACCAAGCGGCTGCCTGCTGGGGTGTATTTGCTGCTGATGGGTTGCATTTTGGTCGGGGACGGCATGCTATTGCTTGGGATGATTCAGCTCGGCAAACAGTTCATCATGGATTTTTACGAAGTGATCACCTTGGTGGTGCCGTTTTATCGGTTTGCAGTGTTCCTGTATCCAATCAATTTGCTGCTGTTTTCTGTACGGCGGATACGGCAATGTGTGAAAACCCTATACCAGCGGGCGCAGGACAAGCAGACATCCGCAGCACGGCATGCAAGATGCTGGCTGCTACAAACCAAGTGCGGAATTATGCTGCAAGTGGTGCTTGCCGGCGTGCTGACAGTGGTTGGCATATGGGGCATCTTGTGGCTATGCGGACAAGGTGCAGACGGATGGATCCGGGCATTTACAGAGACTGCAGACTGGACTTTTTCCAAACATGGTTCTTATTTTCTTCCGGAAACAGATCAGGTGGAATGGTAAGACGTTTTGGAGTATGCAAGATACATGCGCTTTGCTTTATGGAAGAGAATGGAGCGCATAGGAATTTTAGGAGTAAAGAATAGATGGCGAAGAAAAAACAACCCAAATCCTCAAAGATTTCCTCGCTTCCAAGCGCCTATATTGCCGGTGCTGGAATTGTAGCAGAGGAAAAAATTACAGAAACGCTGGAAAAAAACTATATGCCCTATGCAATGAGTGTCATTGTATCCCGTGCATTGCCAGAGATTGACGGATTTAAGCCGTCTCATCGAAAGCTGCTGTATACGATGTATAAAATGGGGCTGCTCAATGGCGGATTGACCAAGTCTGCCAATGTTGTTGGACAAACCATGCGTTTGAATCCGCACGGAGACAGTGCAATTTATGAAACGATGGTGCGTCTGGCGAGAGGCAATGAAGCGCTGCTGCACCCTTACGTGCAGTCCAAGGGAAATTTCGGAAAGGCATATTCCAGAGATATGGCATATGCTGCCTCTCGATATACAGAAGTTAAATTGGAGCCGATCTGCAAGGAACTGTTTCAGGATATTGATAAGGATACCGTTGATTTTGTCCCCAATTATGATAATACCATGACAGAACCAACGCTATTTCCGACTACATTTCCATCGGTTCTGGTCAATGCCAATGTGGGAATTGCCGTTTCCATGGCAAGCAATGTCTGCCCGTTTAATTTGGCAGAAATTTGCGAAACCTGTATTGCGTTGATGCGAGATCCGGAACATGATATCTGCACCACCTTAAAAGGGCCGGATTTTCCGGGCGGCGGCTTCTTGCTGTATGAGGAAGAAGAGCTGAAAAAGATCTACGAAACGGGACGCGGCAGCGTCAAAGTCCGGGCAAAATGGAATTATGATAAGGCAGACGGCTGTATTGAAGTAACAGAAATTCCATACAGCACCACCATTGAAGCCATTAAGGACAAAATTGTAGAGGTCATCAAGCAGGGCAAAATGCGAGAGATTTCCTATGTCCGGGACGAGACAGACCGGAATGGATTGAAGCTGGCCATTGACCTGAAGCGTGGTGCTGATCCGGAGAAGGTGATGCAGAAATTGTTCCGCCTAACGCCGCTTCAGGACAGCTATGCCTGCAACTTTAACATTTTGATTCATGGCGTTCCCCGTGTCATGGGCGTACGGGAAATTTTGCAGGAATGGGTGACCTTTCGGGAAGGCTGCGTAAAGCGTCGGGTACAGTTTGACCTGAACAAAAAGCAGGAAAAGCTGCATCTGCTAGAGGGACTTTCCAAAATTTTACTGGATATTGACAAAGCCATTCAAATTATTCGGGAAACCGAAGAAGAATCCGCCGTAGTTCCAAACTTGATGATTGGCTTTGGCATGGACGAAATTCAGGCAGAGTATGTAGCAGAAATTAAACTGCGGCATTTAAACCGGGAATATATTCTCAATCGTTTGCAGGAAATCGATCAGCTGCGGGCAGATATTGCAGAAATGCAGCAGATATTGAGCAGCAGTCAGAAAATACAGCGCCTGATTATTCAGGAACTCAAAGCCGTTGTCAAACAGTATGGACAGCCTCGAAAGACCATGTTCTACTATGCTTCGGATGTGGAAGAGGCAGATCCGCTGGACGATACACCGGACTATCCCGTGCATCTGTTTTTGTCCGAGAGCGGGTACTTTAAGAAGATTTCACCTGCTTCGCTGCGCATGAACAGTGAACAGAAACTGAAAGAGGAAGACCAGATTTTGCTGCATTTGGAATCTACCAACCGGACAGAGTTGATCTTCTTGACCAATCAGCAGCAGGCGTATAAAACACGAGTCAGTGCATTTGATGATACCAAGGCAAGTGCGTTGGGAGATTATGTGCCGGCGAAGCTTTCCTTTGATGACGGGGAATTTCCCATTGCAATGGTACAGACTACTGACTACAGCGGTTATCTGCTGTTCGTGTTTGAAAACGGAAAAGCGGCAAAGGTTCCGCTTTCTGCCTATGCCACTAAGACCAATCGAAAGAAACTTGCACGAGCATTTAATGACAAAGCACCATTGGTTGCAGCGCTGTTCCTGCCGGAAGATGGAGAGGTCTTGCTGCGTTCAGATGGCAACCGTGCTGTTTTGCTGCATACCGAACTGGCTGCACCAAAGGCAACCAGAGATACACAGGGTGTTCAAGTTATGACTTTGAAGGCAAAGCATAAAGTGATAGAAGCAACCGTTCTTACGCCGGAGCAGGCAGAAGAACTGAAAAAATATCGTGTCAAATCCATACCGGCTACTGGCTGCCTTGCAAAAACCTTGCCGGATGTGGGACAAATGACACTGTAAGGAGGAAAACAGGCATGAAAATTTTAGTGGTTGGATTGGGATTGGTTGGCGGATCTGTCTGCAAAACACTGCGTGCGACCACCGATCATATTGTGGATGGCTGTGATCGGGAAGAAAAGGTGCTGGAAGATGCACTGGCAGATGGTGCCATTTCAGGTGTTGGCTGTATGGAAGATGGGGTGTACGATTTGGTGATTACCTGTCTGCATCAGCGGATTGCCATTCCCATGATGGAACGAGCTGTGCCATATTTGAAAAAAGGCTCCATTTTGATGGATATGTGCGGTTTGAAAGGACAGATGGTTGTAGACATGACCAATCTGTGCAATGCATATGGCTTATACTACATCGGAACGCACCCTATGGCAGGTCGAGAAAAAAGCGGGTATTATGCCAGCCTACCAAACCTATTCCAGGGTGCAAACTTTATCATTACACCGACAGAGGGCACCAATCAGCAGGCAGCAGATACGGTCATTGCGCTTGCAAAAGCAATGGGATTTGGAAAAATTGTTTCCACTTCTCCGTACCGGCATGATACTATGATTGCTTATACTTCTCAGTTGGCGCATGTAGTTTCTTCTGCCTATGTCAAGGATGACTGCATGGACGATGCACTGGATTTTTCCGGCGGCAGTTTTCAGGATATGACCCGTGTGGCAACCATGGATGAATATATGTGGTCGGCACTGTTTTTGGACAACCGGGTGGAACTGCTGCGGCATTTGGATATGCTTTTGAAAAATTTGATACAGTATCGGGATGCATTGCAGCTGCGGGATGAAGCCGCTTTGCAGAAATTGATTTTAGATGGACGTTTGATTCAGGAAGAAAATGTGCGGAAACGTGCCAAGAGAAAGGAGCAGCAGGGATGAGTGAAAATCAAACATGGACGCAGGTAGATATTTTTACCACAACAGCCGGAATTGATCCGCTGACGGTACAGCTGATGGATTTGGGCATTCGTGGTTTTAGCATCGAAGATGCAGAAGATTTCCAGGAGTTTCTGGAAAACAAGGATGGAAAATGGGACTATATCGATGACGATCTGATGGGCCTTTCCCAGTGTGAGAGCAAAGTGACCATCTATTTGCCGCAGGATAGCCAAGGTGCAGAAACATTGGCTGCGGTACAGGCATTGCTGCGGCAGATGAAGCAGAATGATTCAGAAGGGATATATGGTCGCTTAGAAGCAGAACTGTCCGGTATTCGGGAAGAGGACTGGGCCAATAACTGGAAACAATATTTCAAACCGTTTTGTGTTGGAGAAAAATTGATGATTCGTCCAAGCTGGGAATCCTGTGAGCCAAAGGATGGGCGTACCATTCTGGAGATTGACCCGGCAAGCAGCTTTGGAACGGGGCAGCATCACACCACACGGCTTTGCCTGGAACTGCTGGAGTCTGTTCTGCATCCGGGTGACCGCCTTCTGGATTTGGGCTGCGGCAGTGGCATTCTGTTTATCGGCGGCTTGCTGCTCGGTGCAAAGGAAGCGTTTGGTGTGGATATCGAAGAGCATGCAGCTCGTACAGCGCAGGAAAATGCACAGCAGAATCATCTTTCTCCGGATACCTATACGGTGCGGTATGGCAATATTTTGAGTGATCCGGCATTGGTGGAAGAAATCGGAACGGGTTATGATGTGATTACCGCCAATATTGTAGCCGATGTACTCAATGCAATGGCACCGCTGTTTGGAAAATTCCTCAAGTCAGATGGAAAGTTGATTCTTTCCGGTATCATCACCGAACGAAAAGATGAAGTGGTAGACACCGTAACGGCACAAGGCTTCTCGGTTCTGGAAACCAGGGAAAAGGAAGGCTGGGCAGCTGTTCTGTTAAAATGGAATGGAAAATAAAAAAACGTCCTTCGAAATGGAATAAAACCCCATTTCGGAGGACATTTTGATTTCAGATAGGATGTTTATACAGCAGCCAAGTCTTTTGCAATTTTTTGTGCAGTAGGGGTAGCCGCCAGTCCACCTCTTGCGGTTTCCCGTAAATCCGCAGACATAGCGGCTCCGACCTCTGCCATGGCATCGATTACTTCATCAGCCGGAATACGGCTGGTAATACCAGCTAGTGCCATGTTGGCACAGGAAATGGCATTGACAACGCCAACGACATTCCGCTTGACACAGGGAACCTCGACCAAGCCGGCAACTGGGTCACAGACCAGCCCCAGAAGATTTTTGAGTGCCATCGCGCAGGCATGTCCACAGGCTTCCGGTGTACCGCCGCGCAAATAGACCAGCGCTGCTGCTGCCATGGCGGAAGCGGCACCGATCTCTGCCTGACAGCCGGCTTCTGCACCGGAAATAGAAGCGCGTTCCGCTAGAATGTTTCCGAATCCCCCGGAGACATACAGTGCTTGAATCATGTCTGTTTCTGTTGCATCCGGATATTCCTGCTGGTAGGGCAGCAGAACAGCCGGAATGACACCGCAGGAGCCTGCTGTAGGTGCTGCTACAATTCGCTTCATGCAGGCGTTGCATTCGCTGACTTTCAGAGCGGTGGCAATGGCTTGATTCAGGTAATTGCCGCACATCATTTTTCCAGAGGCAAGCATGGATTCATAACGGGCCCCATCTCCGCCGGTAAGACCGCTGAGAGAGCGCTGTGTGGGATTATATTCTTTAACGGAATCCTGCATAACCGTCCAGAGCCGCCGCATATTGTTCCAGGATTTTTCACGCTGTTCGGGGGTGTCCTGCTCCAGATCATCTGTGAGAATGACTTCCCAAATAGGAGTTTCTGTGCTAGCGGCAACAAGTTGGGCAACGGATTGGATGTTCATATCAAAGCGCCTCCTCGGTATTGTAACTGGTAATTTTAATCATGCCGTCCAGATCCTGAAGCCAGTTGATCATATTTTCTGGAATGGCATCGTCACATTCGATAATCATAACGGCATAGCCGCCTTTTGTATTTCGGTATAGCTGCATAGAGGCAATATTGACATTCTTTTGTGCAAGGACAGTGGTGACTTGTGCTACATGTCCGGGTGTATCCATATTGTGCACGATCATGGTGTTGTGCTCCCCGGAAAAATTGGTGCGAATGCCGTCAATTTCACAGATGCGGATTCTTCCGCCGCCAATGGAGGCACCGACGACTTCCAATTGGTTTCCGGCTTCCCCGATGACATGCAGCTTGACAGTATTGGGGTGTGCACCACGGATGGTTCCGTATGCAATTTCAAATTGCAGCCCGGCAGCTTCGGCTTGTGAAAAGCTGTCTGGAATGCGCAAATCGTCTGGTTGATAGCCAAGCAGTCCGGCAACAACGGCACGGTCGGTACCATGTCCGGAGCCAGTTGCTGCAAAGGAACCATGCAATAGAATATCTGCCTGAACGGGTCGCTCTCCAAGCAGCTTTCGGGTCACATATCCGATTCGCACTGCACCGGCAGTATGGGAACTGGACGGGCCAATCATAACAGGGCCTAATACATCGAAAAGATTCATATAGGCGTCTCCTTTCATCCAATCACTGTATCCTTAAAAAGTATAACATAAATGCTGGAATTTTGTCAATTCAATTGGAAAGAATCAAAAAAATTGTAATTTATAGGATAGAAAACTTTCTTTATCATGTTCTTTTCAGAAAAGGAAAACAAAAAGTAAAACACATAAAGCAGCAGTTTGCAATCTGCTTAAAAATTAGAAAAGCAGCTAGATTGTGCAGCAGCAGCAGATTCATTTGATCAAATCAAATAAATTCTATTGACATTTTGAGGAAAAAATGAGATAATAAAAACAGATTTTGAATTTTGGAAAGGAGTACGTTATGAGACACACTCGAATGATAAGTCTTTTGCTTGCAGCTTCCTTAGCTGTTTCTGCATTTCCGGTTGCACCGGCTGTTGTTTCAGTAGAAGCAGCAGATTCTTTTACTGCCAATTACGGAGAAGCGCTGCAAAAGTCACTGTATTTTTATGAGGCACAGCAGGCAGGGCCGCTTCCAGACTGGAACCGGGTAGAATGGCGTGGCGATTCCACGATGGAGGACTATATTAAGGGTGGTTGGTATGATGCCGGTGACCACGTAAAATTCAACTTACCAATGGCATATTCTGCTTCCATGCTGGCATGGGGGATGTATGCCTATGGAGACGGCATTGCGGCAGTAGGAGAGGAAGAAAACTATCTCCATGAATTGACCTGGGTACTGGACTATCTGGCTGCCTGTGATCAAGGCGATACCGTTGTTTATCAAGTAGGAAATGGTACCAAGGATCACTCCTGGTGGGGGCCAGTGGAACTGCTGGAATACGGCATGGAAGATCAGGGGATTGATCCGGAAGAGGCACGATCCTATATCACGGGAAGAAATGCTTCCGCAGTATATGGAGAAATGGCAGCGGCGTTGGCAGCTGGTTACTGTGCGCTGGATGGGAAAGTTTCCGAATCTGTTCGGGAAGGCTACTTGTCACACGCCAAGGCAATCTTTGCAATGGCGGATGAAGACCGCAGTGATGACGGATACAATGACAGCAACGCCTCGAATTTCTATCGTTCCAGTCATTTTTATGATGAACTGTTTTATGCAGCAAACTGGCTGTATCTTGCAACAGGCGAGCAGTCCTATTTGGATTTGGCTACTTCTTACATTCCCAATCTGGGAAAAGAATTGGGTACTTCGGAACTGAAATATTCCTGGTGCATGTGTTGGGATGACGTCCAGCAGGGCGGCATGGTGCTCTATGCGATGAATACCAAGAACAGCACTTATATCAATCAAGTAAAAAAACATCTGGATTACTGGACATACAATGTAAAGGAATTGGAAGGCGGTTTGCGTTGGAGCAGTACATGGGGCAGCCTGCGTTATGCAACAGCAGCTGGATTTATTGCCGCTGTTGCCTGTGATACGGTCTTACAGCCAGCCGGTATGGACACATCTGCTTATGAAACATTTTACCGGGAACAGATCAATTACTGCTTGGGTGACAATCCGAATCACTTGAGCTATGAGGTTGGATACGGTTCGAACTATGTACGGAATGTACACCATCGAACGGCGCATGGCAGCTGGAAAAATGCATTGTCAACGCCGAAGGACAATCGGCACATTTTATACGGCGCTTTGGTAGGTGGCCCGGATGAAACCGGCACTTATTGCGATGACCGGGAACAGTATATTTATTCGGAGGTTGCCTGTGATTATAATGCTGGATTTACTGCATTGCTTGCCAAAATGTGCAGTGTTTCCGGTGGATCCGGTGATCCTGATTTCCCGGAACCAGAGCAGCGGGATCAGGAGCTGTATGTAGAAACTACTTTAAAGACTGTTTCTGCAAGCGGTGTGACCGTCAGCTTCAAATTAACCAATCATACGGCATGGCCGGCAAGAGTGGTCAACAACCTTTCTTATCGCTATTACATGGATCTTTCCGAGGTGTTGGATGCTGGTTATCAGGCGTCAGATATTGTGGTGCGCTGTGATCGAGATCAGGCACAGATGTACAGTGACTATGCCAATGCAGAAATTTCCGGGCTGATTCATGACGAAGGATCCATTTATTATATTGAGGTCACTTATCCAGATGGACGAGTTGCCCTCCCAGTATCGGAAGGAATGCATCAATGTGAGCTGTTGCTTGCCTTTGTATTCCCCAATTATGGTTCCGGCTGGGATGCTTCCAATGACTATTCCAATCAAGATTTGCTTGATGCTGGAGAAGAACCCGTAATCAGTGAGAAAATACCACTTTATCAAGATGGGAATTTGATTTTTGGACAGGAACCAAATGGAAAGCAGCCGACTGTAACTACGACCACAACAAAATCTGCCACTACAACGACTACAACGACAACTGTCACCGCAGCACAGACCACCACTTCTGCTCATGGATCTACTACGACGGCAAGTACAACAGCTCCGCAGACTACCACTACTTTCGGTAGTACGGCTTCTAAGCCAGATGTTCCGGAAAATGCCTTTTTTGGAGACGTTAACTTGGACAATGCCGTTTCTCTGGCAGATCTGATTATGTTCCAGAAGTACTGGCGTGGCGCACTTGTTTTTAACGAACAGCAATTGGTCAATGCCAATGTCGAAGTATCAGATGCAGAATTAAATGATCAGGACACCCATGCATTGCTGCAATTTTTAATCGGCACAATTGATGCACTTCCCGTATAAACAAAAATAGATGATTCCAAAAAGTCCCTCTCAAAAGCGGTTGCCTTTGAGAGGGACTTTTGTTGTATTTTTTACGGATGATTTTTATTCTGCATCTTCCAGTTCAATCAGTTCTTCCAATGCAGCATCCAGTTCCACTCGGATTTCATCCATTCGGTTGCATTTTTCCTGCATCAGCTGGAAATTGGTATAGACGGATTCCTGTTCCAATTCTGCATTTAAGGCATCCAATTCCTGCTGCATACGTTCCATTTTTTGTTCGATTGCACGGATTGCAGTTCGTTGCTTGGCTTCCTGTGCACGCTGCTGCTTGGTTTTATAACCAGTTCCAGAGGATGGGGAGGCAGTGGCTGGCTTTTCCTTTTGCGCAGCGGGTTGTTGTGCCGCTGCTTGTTCTTTTTTTACGGCATTCCAAGCATCAAATCCACCTTGGTAGCAGGTCACGCCATCTGTAGAAAGTTCCAAAATGTGGTCGGCGACTCGATTGAGCAGATAACGATCATGCGAAACAAACAGGATGGTGCCCGGAAAATCTGCCAGAGCTGCTTCAATGACTTCTTTCATGGCAATGTCCAGGTGGTTGGTTGGTTCATCCAGAATCAGAACATTTCCATGTTCCAGCATCATGACAGCGAAACAAACCTTTGCACGTTCCCCACCGCTGATGACGCCAATTTGCTTATAGACGTTCTCTCCGGTAATACGCACCTGCCCTAGCAGGCTGCGGACTTCCAAATCTGTCCAAAGCGGCATGCGGTCATGAAGTTCTTCCATAATGGTTTTATTGGGATGTAAATTGGTGCTTTCCTGTTCGAAATAAGCACGCTTTACATTGGCAGCCCAGCGAACACTTCCGCCATGCGGCAAAAGTCCTTGCAAAACTTTTAAAAGCGTAGATTTTCCGATGCCATTTTCGCCAATGATACCCCATTTTTCTCCACGTCGTACCGTAAAGGAAATATGCTCTGCCAAGGTCTTGCGCTGTGCGCCGACCCCGACAGTTAAATCAACATCTTTAACATGCAGCACTTCCTGCGGCGGTTCCATGGCATAGGTAAAGGCAATGCGTGCCTGCTTGGTGTAGGAGACAGGCCTTTCGATGCGCTCCATTTTTTCCAGCTGCTTGACGCGGCTTTGCGCACTTTTAGCGGTAGAAGCACGGGTCAGATTGCGGGCAACATAGTCTTCCAGTTTGGCGATTTCCTTTTGTTGGAGTTCATATTCTTTTTGCTGCCGTGCAACAGCCGCTTCTTTCAGTGCCACAAACGCTGTATAATTGCCCTTGTAACGTGTGAGCCTGCCATGTTCAATTTCGCAAATGCTGGTAGCCAGTTTATCCAGAAAGTAGCGGTCGTGCGAGACAATCAGCAGGGCACCCTTATAGGTTTGCAGGTAATCTTCCAGCCACATAATGGTCTGAAAGTCCAGATGGTTGGTCGGTTCATCCAGGATCAGCAGATTGGGTTCCTCCAGCAGAAGTTTGGCAATGGCAAGACGGGTCTTTTCTCCGCCGCTGAACCCGGAAATGATGCGGTGATATGTTTCTTCCGGGAATCCCATGCCGTTCAGAACGGTTTTCAACTTGACATCGATTTGATAGCCGTCGTTGTTTTCGAACCAAGCGGAAAGCTGGTGGTATTCTTCAGAAGCGGAAAGATCGCCGTTTTGCATGTCTTGTTCAATGGTGTGAAGCCGCTGCTGTGCGTCTAAAAGCGGACGAAAGACACTGCGCATTTCTTCCCAGACGGTATTTTCCTTGTCCAGACCACCCATCTGTTCCAGATAACCAATGGAGGTTTGGTTGGATTTGGCAATCTCGCCGTCTTGTTCCAAAATATGATCCGGCAAGACGGAACCGGTAATGATTTTCAGCAGAGTGGATTTTCCGCATCCATTGACGCCGATGAGCCCGATGCGGTCACGGTCTTCAATGGTTAAGTGAACATGTTGCAAAACGGGAGAACCGTTGTAAAATTTATTGATATCGGTTAAGCGAAGCAGCATAATGTGAGTTCCTTTATTCTTTTTCTTTGAGCAGACGTTTCAGCATGACAGCACGGCATGCCTGTTCCAACTGGTCGTCCAGCGGTTCGAGTGCAGCAGGGGTACCGGGGTGGCGATGCAGGCAATAGGTGAGAATGTAATCTGCCAGTTCCGGATTCTTGGAAAGAAGCGGACCGTGCAGATAAGTTGCAATGACATTCTTTTCGCAGTAGCCCTCACTCGTGCTTTGGAAGCAGTTTCCGTTTCCGCAGCGAACGGTTCCAAATGGTGTCGTAATACCGCTGGTTTGTCCGCCGTGATTTTCAAATCCAATGACTTCCAGTGGCTTGCCGGTCAGCATTGTCTGTACGACAATATTGCCGATACAGCGCTTCCGGCGGTCTTTGGGTGCAATGGTATAATAATCGAACAGTCCCACGCCTGGCAGCGTGCCGCCGTCTGCGTCCCGATAATACTGTCCCATGAGCTGATAGCCGCCGCAGATCATCAGGAAAAAGACGCCATCTGCATAAGCACGCCGAAGTCCTTCCTTGCACCGGGTAAGATCTTCTGCTAAGATTTGCTGTTCCAAGTCGGCACCGCCACCCAAGTAGATCAGATCATAGGCGGAAAAATCCGGGACTTCCATATTGCGGGTATAGTGATCGACTTCACAGGGAATGCCACGCATGCGGTAGCGGTATTGCAGAATTTCCATATTGCCGCTGTCTCCGTATAAGTCCAGCATGTCCGCATACATATGAAGAATTTTAATGGTTGTATTCATTGACATTGCCTCCGTTTTTGGAAATCCAGTGGATCAGTGCGTTTCGGGTGGGCTGTGTTGCTGTATAGTTGCTGATGATAAACTTCTTGCCGGGGTGTGCATTCAGTTCCTGGATGGCTGCATCCAAATCCGGCAGGACAACAATTTGATCCTGACTGTATCCGGAGCACTTGATGCGCACTGCAATATCATAGGCACGTGTTCCGGACGTAATGACTCTGGTAACTTGCTGGAATACGCTGAAATTGATGTCCCAGATCCAGGAAACGTCCAGTCCATCGGCAATGTTATCATTCAGTACAAAGAGCAGTTCTTTTTCCTCGTTCATACCATTCATGATGCGAAGTGTCATATTGGCACCAACTGGATTCTTGGCAAGGTTCAGAAACATGGAGCGGTCTCCAAGCTGGAAGTGTTCCATACGGCCGTTTTTGACGATATGGGTTGCCAGGACATTGGCAAGTACTTGATCGTCAATGTGATACAGCTTTGCAACAGCTGCAACAGCTGTCATATTGTAAACATGATAGATGCTGTTCAGCGTAGTGGTGTAGGTTTGCGTGCCGATGCGGAAGGATGGTTTGGTCAAGTCCACATCAGAAGTAGTGAGAAACGGTGTGTGGGTACCATATCCGCATTTCGGACAGGCAAACTTTCCAATGTGAGAATATTGATAATACTCGTAGGAAAGTGCAGTTCCGCAGAATGGACAGAACTGTCCTTCTCCTGCTTCAAAAAGCTGCTTGGTTGCACCATCATAGGCTTCTACATGAAAGTATTTCACATTGGGGTTAGCAGGGTTGGCTTTGCCCAGACGTGCGGTATTGGGATCATCTCCATTGAGAATGAGGTTGCCGGTAAAGGTTTCACAGAATGCATGGATTTTACGAATTAGAGTTTCCACTTCTCCGTTTCGATCCAGCTGATCTCGGAAGAAGTTCAAGACCACCAGTGTTTCCAGCTTTAATTGGCTGTATACAATGGGGACATGCGACTCGTCTGTTTCTAAAATTAAGTAATCAGCTGTGACACGGCCGGACATGCTACAGTGTTTGAGCAGCAGGGAACAGATTCCTGTATCCAGGTTGTTTCCGGAATGATTGGTAATAATTTTTACGCCGTCCTTTTGAAACAGCTGGTTGACGTAACTGGTTACAGAGGTTTTTCCGTTGGTTCCGGTTACGGCAATGATGGGACAGTCTACGGTGAATAAGCTGACACAGCGATGCCGGGTCAGATGCCAGAGAATGCAGCCTGGTAGATTACCGGCATTTTTCCCAAGCAGCTGAAGCATTTTTATGATCAGCTTTCCAAATAAAATGAGTAAATATTTCATAATGGATTCCTTTTCTTTGGTCGGAGCAGCATGGATTTGCTGGTTCCCTTGTGTGCGAAACAGCAGGCATTCCAACTCTTGAGACCAATTTTTCGATATAGAATTATTATATCGCTGATTGGAAATAAAGTCAATAGATTCCACTGTGGCTGAAAAAATTTATCAATCAGAGGATGCAGGTAGTCGCAGAAATTGACTTGCTCTTCGCTGGCTTCTGTGTTATAATGATAATGATCTGAATGATGCGAGCAGGCTTTTGCAAGTAGGAAAGAGAATGAGGTGGAACAGGTATGAGCATGCAGGGCGCATGGAATCATTTTCGAACCATTACACGCCATCGGCATTTGGTGATTCGGCACTGTTGGAAGGCGGGCATTTTTTGGCAGGGTCTGCGGCATGACCTTTCCAAGTATAGTCCGACAGAATTTTTGCCTGGTGCACGGTATTACCAAGGCAATCGAAGTCCAAATGAAAAGGAACGGGAAGTATTGGGATATTCCGTTGCCTGGATGCATCACAAAGGACGCAACAAACATCATTTTGAATATTGGAATGATTATAATCCGAAAGAAAAACGGGTTATGCCCGTAAAAATGCCGGCACGATATTTGGCAGAGATGTTTTGTGACCGGCTGGCTGCCAGCAAAGTGTATGCAGGCGACCAGTATCAGCAGGATCGTTCGCTGCGTTATTTTCAGAATTCCAATGCCAGAAAACGTGGCATGCTGCATCCGGAGACAGAAGCAAAGCTAATGGAACTGCTGGAAATTTTGGCGCAGCAGGGAGAAGAGGCTGCATTTGCTGCAGTACGGGAATTGGTCAAAAAAGGATATTAAGGTGTGCTCCAAAATTCGAGCAGACGTGAAAAAAGAAGGACGAAGAGGAAGCCAACAGTTGGCAGTTTTTCGTTCTTCTTTTTCTTTGCATAATTTGCGATTTTTTGCTTGACAAATTCGGAAAAGCGTAGTATACTTATAATTCGAAAATGAAAATCAATTTCAATTTTAATTATAAAAGAAAGGAATGGACGCTATGCGCATGAAACGAATAGGCAGGAGAAAAGCAGCGCTCGTGACAGCGGCGATGGTTCTGGCTGCTTTGCTGAGCGGCTGCGGCAGTGCCAGCTGGCAGTCCGATGGGCAGATTCATGTGGTTACCACACTGTTTTGCTATTATGATTTCGCCAGGGAAATTATTGGAGATACACCAGGTATTCAATTGAAACTGCTGCTGTCACCGGGAATGGAAAGCCATTCTTTTGAACCGACGCCTTCAGATATTGTGGCCATTCAGCATGCTGATGTCTTTTTATACAATGGCGGGCACATGGAAAGCTGGGTGGATCAGGTCTTGGATGCTGGTGGAGAGCCGCAGCGGGAAGTGGTCTGCATGATGGATCAGGTGGATGTGTTGGAAGAAGAAACGACAGAAGGTATGGAAGAGCATGAAACGCAGGAGCATGCGCACGAAGGGGAATCCGATGCGCACCAGCAGGAAATTGAATACGATGAGCATATCTGGACGTCTCCGGTCATTGCACAGACATTGGTACAGCGGACTTGTGATGCGCTTTGTCAGGCAGATCCGGCGCATGCTGAGCAATTTCAGGAAAACACTGCTTCTTATTTGGAATCCCTACGGGAGTTGGATGCGGAAATTCGGGAAACCGTGGAGCATGCAGATACCAATTTGATGATCTTCGGGGATAAGTTTCCGCTGCTTTATTTTACACAGGAGTATGGATTGGACTACTATGCAGCGTTTCCAGGATGCAGTACGGATGCGGAGCCGAGTGTTTCCACCATTTCTTTTTTGATTGAAAAATGCCGGGAAGCATCGATTCCAGCTGTTTACTATTTTGAAGTCAGCAGCGATGCCGTCGCCAATGTTATTGCAGAGGAAAGTGGTGCAAAGGTGATTCAATTTCAGTCCTGTCATTCCATTACACAAACGGATTTTGACCGCGGAGAAACCTATCTTTCTTTGATGCAGCGGAACATCACCGCACTAAAAGAAGGACTATATCGCTAGGAGGGGCGTATTTATGCCAAATAATAATAACACTGCCATTTTATTTTCCCATGTGACATTGGGCTATGAAAATATTGTCACAACGCCGGATTTGAATTTGACCATTCATCCGGGGGATTATATTTGTCTGATTGGTGAGAATGGCTCCGGAAAGAGTACTTTTGTCAAAAGTTTGCTTGGTTTGGTGAAGCCTTTGAAAGGATCCATTCATTTTCATGGAGATTGGAGCCGGAGCAGCATCGGATACCTGCCGCAGCAAACGCCTGCGCAGCGGGATTTTCCGGCAAGTGTACAGGAAATTGTACGATCTGGTTTTTTGAGCAAAATGGGAATGCGTCCTTTTTATACCCGTCAGGAAAAACAGCAGGCAGAAGCTGCAATGGAACGGCTGAATTTGATTCCGCTGCGGAAGCGCTGCTATCGGGAGCTGTCCGGTGGGCAGCAGCAGCGTGTGCTGCTGGCAAGAGCGCTTTGTGCAGCCCAGAAGCTGTTGGTACTGGATGAACCAACCACTGGATTGGATGCAGAGTCTTCGGCTGAGTTGTATCGAATTTTGCAGGAACTGAATCAAACGGAGTCCATTACCATTTTGATGGTTACCCATGACTTGGAAAATGCCTGTGCAGCTGCCAAGCAGGTGCTGTATTTTGAGCCGGGTGGGTATTTCTTTGGAACGGCAGCTGCATTTCAGACACGTTCCATGGCGCAGAAAGGAGCAAACTAATATGGGAATTCTTGCAGATATGTTGTCTTTTTCGTTTATTTGCCGGGCATTGGTGGTTGGGATTTTTGTTGCCCTTTGTGCTGCCCTGCTTGGCGTTAGCATGGTATTGAAACGATATGCAATGATTGGGGATGGATTGTCACACGTTTCTTTTGGTGCGCTGTCTGTTGCGTTGGCATTTGGATTTGCACCGCTGAAGCTTGCCATTCCGGCAGTGGCACTGGTTGCCTTTTTCCTGTTGCGGATTACAGAAAGCGGAAAAGTGAAGAGCGATGCTGCGATTGCAGCGGTTTCGGCTTCTTCTTTGGCAATTGGTATTATTGTAACTTCTCTAAAAACCGGAATCAATACGGATGTGTGCAGTTACATGTTCGGCAGCATTCTGGCAATGACACAGGAAGATGTGTTGTTGAGTGTCATTCTCTCTGCTGCGGTATTGATTTTGTTTGTATTTTGTTATCATAAGATTTTTGCCATTACTTTTGATGAAAACTTTGCCCGTGCCACTGGTGTACATGTTTCCTTTTACAATACATTGATTGCTGTTTTGACGGCTGTGACCGTTGTATTGGGAATGCGGATGATGGGTGCGCTGCTCATCAGCAGTTTAATTATCTTTCCGGCGATGTCCTCCATGCGAATCTGGAAACGATTTTTGCATGTTGTAATCTCTGCCGGTGTGCTGGCAGTATGCTGCTTTGGAGTGGGTGTGGTCGGTTCCTATCAGTTTGATATTCCGGTTGGTGCCAGCGTTGTGGTGGTCAATCTGTTGGTCTTTCTGCTGTTCTGCGTGGTACAGGCCGTGCGAGAGTATCTGGGCAAACAGCGTGCAGCCGCTCAGTTGAAAAAATAAAATACAGGAATGAAAAATGCCGTATCTGCATCTTGCAGATACGGCATTTTTGGTGAAGAGAGAGTTTATAAATGTTACATGCGATCAAACTTAAAGTTCTGTGCAAGGCTTCAACTTTGCAACACGTTGTTCTTCCTTTTCAACAGCTTCCTGATGTTTTAACTGTAAGCGCAGACCAAGAATGGTAAGGCCAGAGAATACAACAATCATGCCAAGGAATACCAGGCAGTCGGTTGTAATGGACAATCCAGAAGCAATGGTGCTGCGGAATGCGTGTACCGTGTAGGTAAACGGCATAAACGGCTTAATTGCACGGAAGAAGTGTGCGGACAATTCAGACGGGTAAGTGCCTGCGGATCCGCTCAATTGCAGAACCATGAAGACCAGCAAAATGAAGCTGCCGATCTTTCCGAAGTATACATTCAAGCAGTATACAACAGACATAAATGCAAGAGATGTTAAAATTGCAACTAGAATTGTGCGGCCGAATGCAGCCGGTTCAAAACCATTGAACAAGTGCAGCAGCAGAACCATTAAGATTGCCTGTACAATTGCAATTGCCCAAACAACTGGTAAGCGCTTGAAGAATTCTACGGTGCCATTCTTGCAGCGAACCCGTTCTTCCTTCGGGGAGAACATAATGCAGAATGCCAAGCAGCCGACCCAAAGTCCAACTGCCATCATATAAGCAGCCATTGCGTGACCATTGTTCGGTACTGCGGTTTCATACGTTTCAGTTGCCTGTACAGGGCTTGCAAACATATCAGAAGTCTGATCGGTCAATTGTACATCGTTTACGGTATCAGCGCCGTCCTGCAAGGAGGCGGATAAAGTTTCGCTGCCATCCAGCAGGCTCTGAATACCATCTCCAAGTTCATTGGAGCCGTCTGCCAACTGAGAAGCACCATCCTGAATCTGAGAAGCGCCATCGGTCAGCTGTGCAGCACCGTCTAATAAGGTTTTGTTATTATCGGTCAGTGTCTGCGTACCGTCAGCCAATGTCTTGGCGCCGGTTTGCAGCTGCGCAATGCCGTCTGTTAAACTTGGAACAGATGCGGTCAGCGTATCCAGACCGTCTGACAGTGCTGTTGCACCGCTATTTAAAGCGGAGGAATTTGCCTGCAATTGTGCCAGACCGCTTTGCAGCTGTCCAACACCGCTGGTATAAGCGGAAATACCGCCGGAAAGACTGCCGCCGCCGGATTGCAATTGTGCGATACCGTTGTCGATTGCAGAAGCACCCGGAAGCAATCCGGTGTCCACTGCGGACTGTACCTGTTCCATGCCGCTGCTCAAGCTGCTGATGGCGGTGTTGGCACCCGGTAACAGGACATTGGCATTGGCTGCCAGTGTGGAAACAGACGTTTGCAATGTGCTGATGGCACTGGTATCCAGGCTGGACAATTGCTGAGACAATGTAGTAACTTGGGTACCGATTGCAGAAATATCAGCTGCCATGGTTTCCATAGGAGTGGAGAAGCCTGCCAGCAATTCCTGCTGCTGATCTGGCGTCAAAGACTGGAAAACCTCTGTTGCCGTCATGGAAGTTAACGCAGTTTGCAGTGCTTCTAATTGTGCGCCTGCACTTTGTGCGCTGGTACCAATTGCGGTCAGAGACTGTGTCAATGTTGTTCCAAGGTCTCCCAAACCAGAAAGCGCATCGGATTGTACGGCTGTATTCAATTGCTGAATGCCGTCGTTCAACTGTCCCAATCCTGCGCTGACTTGTTGGAGCTGTGTAGCCTGTTCCTCAGAAAGGCTGGCATCTAAACTGCCGGAAAGCTGCTGGATACCGGCTTCTAATGTAGCACTGCCGGCTTTCAGCTGTGCCAAGCCAGTGTTCATGGCATCTGCCCCGTTGGAAAGGGCACTGCTGTTTCCGGTCAGCTGAGAAGCGCCGGCATAGGCCTGTGCAACGCCATCGGTGTAACTGGATACACCGCTTTTGATTTGGCTGGCACCGCTCTGTAGAGCATCCGCACCACTTGCCAGGGAACTGGTACCGTCTGCCAGTGTAGAGATTCCATCGGAAAGCGTAACGGCACCGTCTCGCACGGTGACAACGCCGTTGGTGTAATCACTGAGGCCGCTTTCCAAGGTTTTGGAACCGTCTCGGAATGTCAAGGTGCTGTCTGCTAATAAAGTTAAGTTGTCAGAAATCGTGGTGTTTCCGTCAGAAAGCTGCTGAGCACCGTCCTTAATTTGACTGGCACCATCTGCGGCATCGGTCATGCCGTCGCCAACTTGTGCAAACTGATCAAAGATGGTCTGTGTATATTCCTCTGTAACAGTTGCTGAAACCTGCGCTTTCAATTTTTCCATTGCGCTTTCGCTCATTTTGGAAGCAATGTAGTTGGTTCCGGGGTTGGTAGCATATTGCAGCTCCATCTTTTTCGGTGTGTCATCCATTAAAGTGGTTGCATTCGCTGAAAAATCTTCCGGGATGGTGATTGCCATATAATAGATTCCATCGGATAGCCCGTCTTTTGCTTCTTGCGCATCGACAAAGTGGAATGAAAGAGCGTCGCTTTCTTTTAAGTTATCGACCAATTCGTCGCCGACTGCCATTGTGCTGCCCGCATAATCAACCGGTTGATCCAGATTGACTACCGCAACGGGAAGGTCGGATACATTGCCATAAGGATCCCACATGGAACCTAGGAACAATGTGGTGTAGATGGTAGGAATTGTGGTGATGACCGCCATTGCAATTCCTTTAAAGTGACGCTGGAAAAAATTTTTTTGTTTCCCTTCCTGCATCATAAAACTGCATCCTTTCGTTCTGAAGTAGCAAAAACAACTTTTATCTATAAATGAAAAGTTGTTGATTTTTTGCTCTATTTATATTATAATAATAGGGGCGGAAAAAAGCAATCATTAGTTTTTTTTCAAGTGTCTAGTATTTGACAAAATACCATTTATTTCAAATAATCAACATGTTTGAAATAAATGTTGAAAATTAAGAGGAGGAAATTCGGATGGCACCGAAACAAGATCGCAGAAAAGAACGGACGGAAAAGGAGATTTTAAACGGATTAATTGCACTGATGCAAGAAAAGAGTATGAAAAATATTTCCGTGCGAGAACTGGCAGAGCGCATTGATATCAATCGCTCTACCTTCTATCTGCATTATACAGATATTTACGATCTAATTGAAAAAACAGAAAATCGACTGGTGGAACAGATTTTATTCGTTCTTCCAGAAGAGAGCGGATTCCAGGAGCGGCAATTTTTTGATTTTCTGGAACGGCTGTTTACAATTTTAAAAGAGAATCAAGCGCTTTGCAATGTGCTGATGAGTCCCAATGGGGATATTGCATTCATGGATAAGATTCAACAGTTTATGTGGGATCGTGCGCTTGCTATGCTGGCACATATGGTTCCGCCTATGTTGGAACGGAAGGACTTGGAGTATGCGACTTCCTTTTATATCAATGGCTGTCTGGGGTTGATTTCAAGCTGGCTACAGGCAGGATGTCAGGGAAGCGCCACACATATGGCGGAACTGGCATTTATTTTGCTGCGCAGCGGCGTTGCGGGATTGGAGTAAATGTGCATGATAATACAGCAGGCAGAAAAAGTCTGCTGTATTTTTTCTGTTTTAGCTCTATTTTTACACTGCTATAATTAAAATTTTCATTTTCATGCTCCTCTCTTTTTTGTTGTATTTAGTATAGTGGAGAAGGTCAAACAGAAATAAAAGCAAAGATAAACGGAAGATAAACTTTTTCCGTTTCTGAAAATTCAAATCAGTTGCGACTAGCAGCACACAGCATACACTTTTAGAATTGTCAATTGTCAAAGGTTTCCAAGTAGTAAAAACGCTAGCAGCATTGTAAAAGAAGAAAAAAGCACGCAATTTCGGGCGTAAAAAATTTTTTTGAAAAAATTGAAAAAAAGGGTTGACAAATCGCACAAGATGGTGTATAATAATTCTTGTCGCTACGGAACAGTGGTGATAAAGAAAAATGGATGGAAGCTTAGCTCAGCTGGGAGAGCATCTGCCTTACAAGCAGAGGGTCATAGGTTCGAGCCCTATAGTTTCCACCACACGGTCTGGTAGTTCAGTTGGTTAGAACGCTGCCCTGTCACGGCAGAGGTCGTGGGTTCGACTCCCATCCAGATCGCCATGCGGATTTAGCTCATCTGGTAGAGCGCCACCTTGCCAAGGTGGAGGTAGCGAGTTCGAGCCTCGTAATCCGCTCCAATCGGCGCTATAGCCAAGTGGTAAGGCGTGGGTCTGCAACACCCTGATCTCCAGTTCAAATCTGGATGGCGCCTCCAAAAAGAGAACGCTTTGTCGTTCTCTTTTTTTATTATGTATAGGATGAGACGGCAATCGGATCAAATAATAGAAAATGGATTCAGTTGGAGGAAATTATGGCGGTTTACTTAGTAGATTATGAGAATGTATATATAGATGGGTTAGATGGACTGGAAGAATTGAGCGAACAGGATGAAGTGGCTATTTTTTATACGCAAAATCGCTGCGGTTTGACATTCGACCTGCATAAGCGGCTCGTTGCCTGCAAGGCATCGCTGCGTCTGATGGAGGTATGTATTGAAACTTCTCGGAAAAATGCGGCAAAAAATGCATTGGATTTGCAGCTTTCCATGTATATTGGCTATTTGCTGGGCAGCCGGGAACAGTTGGAACTATACATTATTAGTAAAGACCATGATTTTGATCTGGATCTTTCCTTCTTTACACAGTATCTACAGGATCGTGCGTTTTGTTTGCAGCTCTATCCGACCATTGCACATGCCAAGCAGGGCTTAAAGGAAGAGGAACTGGAACTGCCTGCGGAGGAAACAAAGTCCACAGCAGAGCAAACGGTTGCTCCAAAGGCAGGCACTTTGTATCCTTATCCGGTTCAAATGCTGGACAAGGTTTCTGAAATTTTGGAAAACATTACAGATCCCAAGCAGTATGATCGGATTTGTTCTACAGTGGCAGCAGCTGACAATTTACTTTCCCTGAATAATTTACTTTCCCGTGACTATCGGGATGGACGGCAGGTAAAGGAGATTTATCACGCCTTGAAACCCTATTTCAATGTGCTGCGCAGCATTTTGCAAGAAGATACAATTTATTATCGTTAAACTTTTAGATGAAAAGAAAAGGCTTCTGTATCAGTTGAATGGATACAGAAGCCTTTTTGTATATTGATATTGCAATAGCATCCTTATGGCGTTGCCTCCCATAAGACGCAACGTCCTTCGGATAGCGTCTTGGGAAGATCAATCAGCCGCTGGTTTTCTGAGCCACGGAATGCAAGCTGAATGTTTTTCTGTGCTTCTACAAACGGACCATCGACCAATACATCCACTAGAGATAAAAGGGAAGGCGTCTCTGGACAGTACGCTCGTCCGGTTGATGAAAGCAGATCCGATTCCAGGATATAACCGGTGTAGCACCAGATTGTTTTTTGCGGATAGCGTGCACGAACGGTTTGCAAAAACGGCAGCAGCGCAGCCTGATTGCAAGGTTCCAGCGGTTCTCCTCCTAGCAGCGTCAGTCCGTGGATGTAGGAAGGCTCCAGCGCTTGCAGGAGCAGTTCCTCTGTCTCTTTGGTGAAGGGTGTTCCATAAGAAAAATCCCAGGTTTCCTGATTGAAGCAGTTTTTGCAATGGTGGGTGCAGCCGGATACAAAGAGGGAAACGCGTACACCAATTCCATTGGCAATATCACGCTTTTTAATGGCAGCATAATACATGATGTTGATACCTTCTTTTATAAGTGCATCACACGATCCCGAATTTCCTGCGTTCTGCCTTGGTTCCAGAATTGTGTGCCGATGTAACCGCAGGTACGGCGTGCTACATTCATCTTATCTTGATCTCGGTTGCCGCAATTGGGGCATTCCCAAATGAGTTTACCGTCATCTTCCACAATCTGAATCTCTCCGTCATAGCCGCAAATCTGGCAGTAATCGCTTTTGGTGTTCAACTCGGCATACATGATGTGCTCATAAATATGCTGCATCACTGCCAGTACGGCATCAATATTCTGCTGCATATTCGGTACCTCCACATAGCTGATGGCACCACCGGGGGAGAGTTCCTGGAATTGTGCTTCGAAGGTCAACTTATCAAAAGCATCGATTTCTTCTGTAACATGTACATGGTAGCTGTTGGTAATGTAATTCTTATCGGTGACACCTTCAATGATGCCAAATCGCTTTTGCAGGCAGCGTGCAAACTTATAAGTGGTGGATTCCAGCGGTGTGCCGTACAAACTGAAATCAATGTTGGTTTCTTTTGCCCACTTTTGACAAGTGTCATTCAAATGCTGCATCACACGCAGGGCAAACGGTGTTGCTTCTGGATCGGTGTGAGACTTTCCGGTCATGTAACGGGTACATTCACAGAGTCCTGCATAGCCGAGCGAAAGGGTGGAATAGCCATTATACAGCAATTTGTCAATGACTTCACCTTTTTTCAAGCGAGAGAGTGCACCGTATTGCCACAGGATTGGCGCAACATCGGAAGGTGTTCCTTTCAGGCGGTTGTGTCGGCACATCAGAGCACGCTTGCAGAGTGCCAAACGCTGATCAAAAATTTCCCAGAATCGCTCCATATTGCCCTCAGAAGAGCAGGCAATGTCTACCAGGTTCAGGGTTACCACGCCCTGGTTGAATCTGCCGTAGAATTTATAATGATCTGGTTGATCTTTGTAAACAGTCAGGAAAGAACGGCATCCCATGCAGGGGTAGCAATTTCCCTCTTTCAAGCGCTTCATGATCTTTTCGGAAATATAATCCGGAACCATTCGCTTTGCAGTACACTGTGCAGCAAGACGTGTCAGATGCCAGTACTTGCTGCCTTCCCGGATGTTGTCTTCTTCCAGGACATAAACCAGCTTGGGAAATGCAGGCGTGATATAAACGCCCTTTTCATTTTTTACACCCTGAATGCGCTGCTTGAGCATTTCTTCAATAATTGCAGCGAGGTCGTCCTTGGTCTGTCCGTCTTCTACTTCATTTAAATACATAAAGACAGTGACGAATGGCGCCTGTCCGTTTGTTGTCATCAGGGTGATGACTTGGTATTGAATCATTTGTACACCCTGAATGATTTCTGCCCGTACACGCATTTCCGCAACTGCATGGATGATTTCTTCTGTGGCGGGCTTTCCAAGCCGTTCAAATTCTGCTTTGACCTCTCTGCGGTACTTTTCACGGCTCACTTGCACGAAGGGCGCCAAGTGAGAAAGTGTAATGCTCTGACCGCCGTACTGAGAGCTTGCAATCTGTGCGATGATCTGTGTGGAAATATTGCAGGCCGTGGAGAAACTATGCGGCTTTTCAATCATGGTTTCACTGATGACAGTACCATTTTGCAGCATATCTTCCAGATTGACCAGGCAGCAGTTGTGCATATGCTGTGCAAAATAATCCGCATCATGGAAGTGAATGATTCCTTCTTCATGCGCTTCTGTAATGTCATGCGGAAGCAGGAAACGTGCAGTGATGTCTTTGCTGACTTCTCCTGCCATATAATCTCTCTGTACACTGTTGACTACTGGATTTTTATTGGAGTTTTCCTGCTTGACTTCTTCATTTTCAAAATTCAGCAAGCTTAAAATTTTCTGGTCTGTGGTATTGGATTGCCGCAGCAGGCTGCGTTCGTAACGATAGGTGATGTAATTTTTTGCAACGGAATATTTTCCGTACTGCATGATTTCCAGTTCCACCCAGTCTTGAATGGTTTCTACATCGACTGCATGATTGGCGTCGTTGCAGCGAGTTTCAATTTCCGCAGCGATTTTTTGAATTTCTGTTTCGCTCAGCCGTTCTGATTCCATCACGGTGATGTTCGCCTTGCTTACAGCCGCTTCAATTTTTGCTTTATCAAACAAAACTTCTTTTCCGCTTCGTTTAATGATTTTCATTCTGACAGTTCCTCCTTGTCTGCCATTTGTATGTTCTCATTTTCGAGATAAGAACAAATGTTCGTGCTTCAATCAATCGTATATACTGTTCTGATGGAAGCTTTATTAGATCCCAAAACCACCTGCAACCACAAGATATAGTGTTTTTAGGAGTTGACATATTGCATATATTGCATTATAATGATAGCACAACATTGAAAAAATACAAGTTTCACTTTTCGATATGTGAAACTTGACAGGAGCGTGAAAGTATGCATCATACAGAGAACCCCTATAACCGCTTAGCAGCTGCGGTACAAGAATTGTTAGAGGGAAAAGACCTGGATGAGATCTCTGTTCGGGATATTACAGGGAAGTGCGGAATGACTCGCCAGGTGTTTTATCATTACTTTTCCGATAAGTATGCACTGGTCAGCTGGGTGCACAATGTGAAGTTTGCACAGATTCTGCAAAAAGAGGAATACCGGGATGTAGAAGATGTGCTGCTGCTGCTTTTGAATTATATCGAGGCGAACAAAACCTATTTTTTGCACATTTACACCTCGCAGGATCAAAATGCCTTGCCAACGCTGATCCTAGACGAACAGAAACGTGTTATGACAGCAGCTGTGCAATACTTGACAGGCCGTGCACCGAATGATCACATGTTGTTTTTGATCGGTGTATATGCGGACACCATTCAAAATCAGATTCAGAAGTGTTTGCTGGTGAAGCGGGGCGGTGCAAGCGCCTGGCTGCTGCATCGGGATTTACGGGATGCCTGTCCGGTTGGCTTGGCCAGCGTGCTGCATGGCAAACGCATCCCCAAACAGGTGATCTTGGATGCCATTTCCGGGCCGTCCAAGAACAGAACAGCTGCCGGCGGTACCATTTCCCTTTAAGGAATGGTTTCAGTCTGCTTTTTACAAAAATCAACTGTGGCAAATGCAGAAAAAACGGCGTTTCTTCTGTCATCAGTGATTCTTTAAGCGTTTGGCTGGGAATTGTTTTTTATTGTTACAGGATATGTTTGAAAAAATTTTTGATAAAGTTTTTTATATATTTCTTATAATTGCTACTTGAAAAATCCCACTTCTTATGGTATAATGATAAAAATATCGAATTATGCAAATTCTTGTCCACCCGTCGGACAAGACGGTGTGTCACGCCCGTTTGCGGCTGAATGACAACGTTTGCATCGTTCGATGAGGGAATCGGTTTGCAGAAACGGGCAGTTGCACCATGCGGACAGAACCCGATTCCCGAATGCCGAATGGCTGCATTTTGGAATACCAGCTGCTGCAATTCGTGCAACGCTGTATTTTTGCAGAGACGACTGTGAAAATCGGCAAACGAAATATAATGATTAGGAGAGATGGTAATGGAGTATCGGATCGAACACGACTCTATGGGCGAAGTAAAAGTTCCCGCCGACAAGTATTGGGCTGCACAGACAGAACGCAGCCATGAGAATTTTCTCATCGGCGTTGGAATCGAAACAATGCCTCGAGAAATCACACACGCATTTGGGATCTTGAAAAAAGCTGCTGCAATTGCAAACAACAAGCTGAAGCCCGAGAAAATGACCGCACAGAAGCTGGAGGCAATTTCCAAGGCTTGTGATGAGGTGATTTCCGGCAGCCTGAATGAGCATTTCCCGTTGGTAGTATGGCAGACCGGAAGCGGTACGCAGTCCAATATGAATGCCAATGAAGTCATTGCCAATCGCGGAAATGAAATTGCTGGCGAAAAACTGCTGCATCCCAATGATGATGTTAATATGAGCCAGTCCTCCAACGACACGTTCCCCACTGCAATGCACATTTCAGCTGTTCTGATCTTAGAGGATAAGCTGATTCCGGCTGTGGATCTGCTGATCGATACCTTCAAGCGTCTGGAAAAAGAGCATGAGGGCATTGTAAAGAGCGGAAGAACCCATTTGCAGGATGCAACGCCGATTACCTTTAGTCAGGAAATCAGCGGATGGAGAACTTCTTTGGAACGGGATAAGGAAATGATCCTGTCTGCATTGCCGTATCTGAAGCGTTTGGCGCTGGGCGGTACCGCAGTTGGAACAGGTCTGAATACACCAAAGGGCTTTGACGTAGAAGTTGCAAAGGCTGTATCCGAGATTACCGGAAAGGATTTCCAGACGGCTGAAAACAAGTTCCATGCATTGACCAGCAAGGATGAACTGGTATTTGCACATGGTGCGATGAAGGCGTTGGCTGCTGATATGATGAAGATCGCCAACGATGTTCGCTGGCTGGCAAGCGGCCCGAGAGACGGTCTGGGAGAAATCACCATTCCGGAAAATGAACCGGGTTCTTCCATTATGCCGGGTAAGGTAAATCCGACACAGTGCGAAGCAGTTACCATGGTTGCAGTTCAGGTAATGGGCAATGATGTTGCAGTTGGTATGGCTGCTTCTCAGGGCAACTTTGAACTGAATGTATTTATGCCGGTTTGCATGTACAACTTCTTACAGTCTGCTCGTCTGCTTGCAGAGGCAATCGTTTCCTTTAATAAAAACTGTGCCGTTGGCATCCGTGCCAATAAGGAGAAAATGCATTACAACCTGCATAACTCTCTGATGCTGGTTACTGCACTCAATCCGTATATTGGTTATGAAAATGCTGCAAAAACTGCGAAGAAGGCATTTAAGGATAACATCACGCTGAAGGAAGCTTGCGTGGAATTGGGCTTCCTGACAGCAGAGCGGTTTGATGAAGTATTCCATCCGGAACAGATGGTATAACATCGCTTTGAAAAACTAGTAAAGAAAGGTCGTTTTGCTCATGACATACAGTTATTTTCCAGGCTGTACGCTGAAAACAAAAGCGAAAGAGCTGGATCGGTATGCACGGATTTCCGCAGAAGCGCTGGGCTTTACGCTGGAAGAAATTCCGGATTGGCAGTGCTGCGGCGGTGTATACCCGATGGCAACCAATGAAATTGCCACAAAGCTTTCTTCCATCCGTGCACTTGCTTCTGCAAAGGCAAAGGGTCAGTCCTTAGTGACCCTTTGCTCTGCCTGTCATAATGTAATCAAGCAGGTCAACAATCAGGTTGCTACGGATGACTTCATGGCTATGAAGGCAAATAATTATTTGAAACTGGAAGAACCCTATCAGGGAGAAACAAAGGTTCTGCATTATCTGGAAGTTCTGCGGGATGAAATCGGTTTTGATAAGCTGGCTTCCATGGTAACCAATCCGCTGAAGGGAAAGAAGATTGCAGCATATTATGGCTGCCTGCTGCTTCGTCCTGGAAAGGTGATGCAGATGGATAATCCGGAAAATCCGAAGATCCTGGAAGACTTTATTCGTGCAATTGGTGCAACACCGGTTGTTTATCCGCTGCGGAATGAGTGCTGCGGTGGTTACCTGACATTGGAAGACAAAACGGTTGCAGAGTCCCGCAGCAAAAAGGTAATGGACAGTGCAGCTGATTTTGGTGCAGACATGGTCATCACAGCCTGTCCCCTGTGTCTGTATAATCTCCAGAAAAATTCTGGCAGCACGCTTCCGGTCGTATACTTTACTGAGCTGCTTGCACAAGCACTCGGCTTGCAATAAGGAGGGTATGAGATGGCTGATTTGAAAGAACAGGTGCTGACCACCAGCGGCGTCAATCCGCTGAAGTGTATGCGCTGCGGAAAGTGCTCCGGCACATGTCCCTCTTATGATGCAATGGAATATCATCCGCACCAGTTTGTTTATATGGTGGAAAAAGGTGATATTGAACCGCTGATGCAGTCGAAATCCATTTATATGTGTCTGTCTTGTTTTGCCTGTGTAGAACGCTGCCCACGTGGCGTGGAACCTGCAAAGCTGATTGAAGCGGTACGGCTTGCTGTTGTACGGCAGCAGGGACAGAATCATTTGCATTCCGACGACATCCCTGGAAAGCTGGACGAGGATCTGCCGCAGCAGGCAATCGTCAGCGCATTCAGAAAATATAGCAAATAAGGAGGCATAGGCAATGCGGAGAATTGGCGTTTTTGTATGCCACTGCGGTACCAATATTGCGAGTACAGTCGATGTAAAGACTGTTGCAGAAACACTTGGCAAGGAGCCGAGCGTTGTATTTGCAACCGATTACCCCTATATGTGCTCAGAGGCAGGCCAAAACATTATTAAAGATGCAATTAAGGAATATAAGCTGGAAGGCGTTGTGGTATGTTCATGTTCTCCAAGAATGCATGAAGCAACCTTCCGGAAGGCAGTCGCTGCTGCTGGTTTGAATCCTTATCTGCTGGAAGTTGCAAACATCCGGGAACAGTGCTCCTGGATTCATAAAGATATTGAAGCCGGAACAGCAAAGGCAATCGTCTTGGGACGTGCTGCCATTGCAAAGGTTCTGCTGAACACCCCGCTGATCGCTGGCGAAAGCCCAGTTACCAAGCGTGCATTGGTAATCGGCGGCGGTATTGCTGGTATTCAGACTGCACTGGATATTGCAGAAGCAGGTTATCCGGTTGATATCGTAGAAAAGCAGCCGACGATCGGTGGTAAGATGACACAGATCGATAAGACATTCCCGACACTGGACTGTTCTTCCTGTATTCTGACTCCGAAAATGGTAGAATGTGCACAGAACGAAAACATTACCATTTATTCCTACAGTGAAGTAGAGGCTGTTACTGGTTTCGTTGGAAACTTTACGGTAAAAATTCGGAGAAAGGCTCGTTTTGTAGATGAGACCAAGTGTACCGGATGCGGCGTTTGTACCGAAAAATGTCCAGTAAAGAATGTACCGAATGAGTACAATCTGGGTATGAACAATCGTCACGCTGCTTATATTCCGTTTGCACAGGCAATTCCGAATGTAGCAGTTTTGGATTCCACTCGCTGCTTAAAGCTGACAAAGGGCAAGTGCGGTCTGTGTGAAAAGCTTTGTTCTGCCGGCGCAATTGATTACAGCCAGAAGGAAACATTTGTTGAGCAGAAATACGGTGCAATTGTTGCTGCAACTGGTTATAATCCGATTAGTCTGGAAAATTATGATGAATTCTCTTATTCGCAGAGCAAGGATGTTATTTCCTCTTTGGAATTTGAACGTATCCTGAAGGCAGATGGCCCGACAGAAGGTCACTTGCAGCGTCCGTCTGATGGCAAGCAGCCGAAGAAGATTGTCTTTGTACAGTGCGTCGGCAGCCGTGATACATCTGGATGCGGAAAGGAATACTGCTCGAAGATTTGTTGTATGTACACAGCAAAGCATGCAATGTATTGCCGTGAAAAATATCCGGATACGGATGTTTATGTATTCTACATTGATGTTCGTACACCAGGTAAGAATTATGATGAGTTCTATCGTCGTGCTGTTGAACAGTATGGAGTACATTATATTAAAGGTATGGTCGGCAAGGTTATGCCGAAGGCAGATGGCACCCTGGAAGTACAGGCTTCCGATCTGATCTCCAATGAACAGCTGCATATTGATGCAGATCTGGTTGTATTGGCTGCTGCGATTGAACCAGATAAGAGTGCTCGTCCGCTGGCTACCATGCTGACTGCAAGTATGGATACCAACGACTTCTTTACCGAAGCACATGCAAAGCTGCGTCCGGTAGAATCTCCGACAGCAGGTGTGTTCCTGTCTGGTATGTGTCAGGGCCCGAAGGATATTCCGGAAACTGTTGCACAGGCTGGCGCTGCTGCTTCTAAGGTAATTGGCTTGCTGGCTAAGGATAAGCTCTCCTGCAACCCGTGCGTTGCACACTCTAATGAAATGATGTGTAATGGATGCTCTTGCTGTGAAAAGGTATGTCCATACGGCGCCATCACCTACCAAGAAAAGGAATTCCGAGGACCGAACCGCACTACCTTGCTTCGTCGTGTTGCAACTGTTAATGAAGCAGTATGTCAGGGATGCGGTGCATGTACGGTAACTTGTCCGTCCGGTGCAATGGATCTGAAGGGCTTCGCAACAAGTCAGATTATGGCGGAGGTAGATGCAATATGCAAGTAAACAATGAATTTAGACCAAAAATTGTAGCATTTTGCTGCAACTGGTGTTCTTACGCCGGCGCCGATCTGGCCGGCACCAACCGTGCAGATTATCCGGCTGATGTCAAGATCATTCGGGTACCTTGTTCCTGTCGAGTAAATCCGATTTTTATTCTTCGTGCATTTCAGCGTGGTGCTGACGGCGTGATCCTGTGTGGTTGTCACCCGGGTGACTGTCACTATACTAGCGGAAATTATTATGCTCGTAGAAGAATGACGCTGCTGTTCTCCATGCTCAATTATCTGGGCATTGAAAAGGAGCGGACACGGGTAGAATGGGTATCCGCAGCCGAAGGCGCAAAGTTTGCTGCAACGATGAATGAATTTGTTGCAACAGTAAAGGCGCTCGGCGAAAATAAGAGACTGGAGGATCTGAGATGCAAGAAGTAATGATAGAACGTGCTTGTGCCTTGCTGGCAGACGGTACGGTATCTCGTGTACTGGGCTGGAAAAACGGTGAGTTTGCATACGATCCTACACCGGCTGTATTTGATTCTGCAGAAGCACTGCAAAAGGCGTTTGTATATAATGATTTCTGTGCCAGCAATTTGTCAAAGTATTTGATCAAGCTGTCTCGTGCAGAAGGAAAAACTTTGATTTTTGTAAAACCTTGTGATTCTTATAGCTTGAACCAGTTGCTGACAGAGCACCGGGTAAAGCGGGAATCCATCTATGTCATCGGTGTTCCGTGTGATGGCAAGGTAAGTGAAAATAAGATTCGGGAAAATGGTGTAGAAGGTGTAACCAGCATCACAACAGAAGGAGAAACAGTTACTGTTCACACGCTGTATGGTGACACCGCTTTCCAGAAAACAGATATTATGGATGATCGCTGCATCACTTGCAAGAGCAAGAAGATTGTAATCAGTGATGAAATCCTGGGCGAAAATGGTGAAGTAGATGCAGACAGCAAGCGGTTCGATCAGGTGGCACAGCTGGAAGCCATGACACCGGACGAACGGTATGCATTCTGGCAGAAGGAATTGTCCAGATGTATTCGCTGCAATGCTTGCCGGAACGTATGTCCTGCATGTAGCTGTGAGAATTGTGTATTCGACAATCCGAAGTCTGGTATTTCCCAGAAAGCCGCAGCAGACTCCTTCGAAGAGAATATGTTCCATATTATTCGTGCATTCCACGTTGCAGGACGTTGTACCGACTGTGGAGAATGTTCGAGAGTATGTCCGCAGCACATTCCGCTGCATTTGCTGAACCGGAAGTTCATCAAGGATATCAATGAACTGTACGGTGAATATCAGGCTGGTGCAGAAGCTGGCAGCCGCAACCCGCTGATCAGCTATACACAGGAAGACTGCGAACCCAGCATTGTATATGAAAGGGAGGGCGGCAAGTAATGAAAAAGCTTTCTTTGGCAAAATTGGATGATTTGTTTGCAGCAGTTGCCGCAACACAGTCCCTGTACCTGCCGGTAGATGACGGCAAAAAGGGTGCAACCTATAAGAAATGGGAAACTGGTACACAGTACAGCCGTGCAACCAATACGGTACGCAGTGCAAAAGACTTCTTCTTTCCGCAGGTAGAGCAGATGGCTGCTTTCAAAATGGAAGGCAAGAAAATTGAAGTAGAAGATATCCGCTCAGAGAAGGAAGATTTCGTTATTTTTGGCGTGCGCGCTTGTGACGCAGCAAGCTTCCCGATTCTGGATAGCGTTTACCTGGCAGATCCGATTGATACCTTTTATGCAGAAAGAAGAAAGCACGGCTTGATTATGACCATGGCTTGCAATCGTCCGACGGAAACTTGTTTCTGTTCTGCATTTGGCATTGATGCATCTGCACCGGCTGGCGGAGATGTTACCTGCTGGATGACAGACAGCGATTTGCTGTTGCAGGCAAATACCGAAAAGGGAACTGCTTTTTTGAATGCGTTGGATCTGCTGGAAGATGCCGCAGATGATGCCGCAGAAGAAACCAAAAAGACCATTCAGGGAATTTTGGAAAAGCTGCCGCTTGCTGGTTTGTCTACCGATGCCTTTGGCGGTGATAAGCTGAAGGAACTGTTTGATTCCGATAAGTGGGAAAGCCTGTCAGAATCTTGTTTGGCATGCGGTACTTGTACCTTTGTATGTCCGACTTGTCAGTGTTATGACATTCGGGATTATGACACCGGACACGGCATTCAGCGGTTCCGCTGCTGGGATAGCTGTATGTATTCCGACTTTACGCTCTGTGCACACGGCAACACAAGACCGACACAGATGCAGCGCTTCCGTCAGCGGTTTATGCATAAGTTGGTTTACTATCCGGCAAATAACAATGGAACCTTCGGTTGCGTAGGCTGCGGAAGATGTATGCGCAGCTGCCCGATTTCCATGAATATTGTGAAAGTAATGAAAGCATTGGAGGGAGAGGCATAATGAAGGAAGAAGCTTTGATTCCGAAGATTGGTGTGGTAACAGACATTCGTACGGATACTCCTGATGTAAAAACCTTCCGTGTAGTAGGTTTGGACGGTAAGAAGGTATTTGAACATATTCCTGGTCAATGTGCAATGCTTTCGATTCCGGGTGTCGGAGAAGGTATGTTTTCCATTACCTCTTCTCCAACCAATGAAGCCTTTATGGAATTCAGCATTAAGAAGTGCGGCTGCCTGACCAGCTGGCTGCATATGATGGAACCCGGTCAGGAAATTACCATTCGTGGGCCATATGGAAACGGATTCCCGGTTGATACCGTGCTCAAGAAGCAGAATCTGATTTTCATCGCCGGCGGTATTGGTCTTGCTCCGCTTCGTTCCGTTATCAACTATGTACGGGATAAGAAAGAGGATTATGGAAACGTCCATATCATCTACGGTTCCCGTTCCGCAGATGACCTGGTTGACTATCAGGAAATCATCGATGAATGGATGGCAGATGAGAATGTTCGAGTAGATTTGACCATCGACCGGGAACAGGAAGGCTGGGACGGCCACGTTGGTTTCGTTCCAAACTTCGTAAAAGAACTGAACCCAGATTTGAACAGTACCGTTTTGATCTGCGGACCTCCCATCATGATCAAGTTTACATTGGCCGGCTTGAAAGAACTTGGCTTTAACGAAACACAAGTTTTCACCACCATGGAACTTCGTATGAAGTGTGGAATTGGAAAGTGCGGTCGATGCAATATTGGAAATAAATATGTCTGCAAGGACGGTCCGGTATTCCGCTATGATCAACTGGGCGAGCTTCCGGATGAATATTAATGGAAAAGGAGAATGATCATGGAACAGATGGTAAATGTTTTCATTATGGGCAAAAAGTACGAGGTACCTGCCAGCCTGACCATCATGGGTGCGTTTGAGTACGCTGGCTATAAACTGATTCGTGGCTGTGGCTGCCGAAATGGTTTCTGCGGTGCCTGTGCAACTGTATATCGTGTAAGAGGAGACCGGGAACTGAAGGTTTGCCTGGCATGTTCTACACAGGTTGAGGAAGGTATGACACTGACACAGCTGCCGTTCTTCCCGCTGATTAAGGAAACTTATGATATTGAAGAAATTCGTCCGACTGAACAGATTATGATGGAGACCTATCCGGAAATCTATTCTTGTATCGGTTGTAATTCCTGTACCAATGCCTGTACACAGGGTCTGAACGTTATGCAGTACATTGCCTATGCACAGCGTGCAGAATATGAAAAGTGCGCAGAAGAGTCTTTCGACTGCGTAATGTGCGGCTGCTGCTCCACACGCTGCCCGGCTGGAATTTCCCATCCGCAGGTTGCAATGCTGGCAAGACGTCTGAACGGAAAGTACATTGCACCGGAATGCAAGCACCTGAAAGATCGGGTAGAAGAAATTGAAAGCGGTAAGTGCGAAGAAGCAATCCAGGCTATGATGGCATTGGATGATGCTGCAATCCGTGAAAAGTACAATACAAGAGAGATCGAAAAGTAAGGGGAGGAACTGCAAATGTATACAGAAGAAATGCTGGAATCCATTAAAAAGGTGGAAGCTGCAAGAGAAGCAAATGCAGCTTTGGAACCCAGAAGAATGACAGCAGAGGAAAAGGACGAACTCCTGGCAACCTATCATCCGGACTATCGGGATGATCAGTTTGGTATTTTGCAGGTCGGCCCGAATAAGGGTGAAAAGGCACCGAAGGAACTGATTACTCTGCTGCAGGGCAAGAGCCGTGTTCTGGATCAGCGTCCAGATCTTTCCTGCCCGGATTATGAGACCGATGTTCTGATCATCGGCGGCGGCGGCGCTGGCGCATCTGCTGCAATTGAAGCAGATAAGGCTGGCGAAAAGGTTATGATCGTAACCAAGCTGCGAATCGGTGATGCAAACACCATGATGGCAGAAGGTGGTATTCAGGCAGCTGATAAGCCGAACGATTCCCCGGCACAGCACTTCCTGGATGCATATGGCGGCGGACATTTCGCTGCAAAGAAGGAACTGGTTTACAAGCTGGTTACCGATGCACCGATTTGTATTAAGTGGCTGAATGACCTGGGCGTTGAATTCGATAAGGACGCAGAGGGCAATATGATTACCACACACGGCGGCGGTACTTCCAGAAAGAGAATGCATGCTGCAAAGGACTATTCTGGTGCAGAAATCATGCGTACTTTGAGAGATGAAGTTCTGAACCGTAAGATTCCGGTAATCGATTTCACTTCTGCAATTGAACTGATCCTGGATGACAAGGGACAGTGTGCAGGCGCTGTACTCCAGAATATGGAAACGGGTGAGATTCTGATTGCAAAGGCAAAGGTTGTAATTGTTGCAACTGGCGGTGCAGGCAGAATGCACTATCAGGGCTTCCCGACTTCAAACCACTACGGTGCAACAGCAGATGGTTTGGTACTGGCATATCGTGTTGGTGCAAAGCTGCTGTATCAGGATACCTTGCAGTACCATCCGACTGGTGCAGCATTCCCAGAACAGATCTTTGGTGCACTGGTAACTGAAAAGGTACGTTCTCTGGGTGCAAAGCTGGTTAATGTAAACGGCGAAGTTTTCATGCATCCGCTGGAAACACGTGACGTTGCAGCTGCTTCTATCATTCGGGAATGTAAGCGTGGCAATCAGGTCAATACGCCGGAAGGACAGGGCGTATGGCTGGATACACCAATGATCGAACTGAAGAATGGCGCTGGTACCATTGAAAAGAGAATCCCGGCTATGCTGCGGATGTTTGGAAAATATGGTATTGATATTCGGAAACAGCCGATTATCGTATATCCGACCCTGCACTATCAAAACGGTGGTGTAGACGTAGATGTGACAAGTGAAACTAACGTACCGAACCTGTTTGTTGCCGGTGAGGCTGCTGGTGGTGTACACGGCAGAAACCGTCTGATGGGTAACTCTTTGCTGGATGTTATCGTATTCGGTCGGAATGCTGGTGTGCATGCAGCTGCTAAGGCAAAGACTGTAACAGTTGGTAAGTTGACCTTGGATCATGTTGACCGCTTCCAGAAGGAACTGGATGAGGCCGGAATTACTGCGACAGCAGTTTCTCCGATGCTGCTGCCGGATTATACCAGAAAAGTAAAATAAGTCGGTATAAAACAAGTTGTAAGCAGGGTACGGAGTGTGACCATTCCGTACCCTGTATTTTTTAATTATGAGAGGATGAAGAAAAAGTGGATCAATTCAATCAGTGGATCGAAACCATAGACGGCTGGGTATGGGGAATCCCACTCATCGTGTTGATTATGGCATGCGGAATCTGGCTGACCATTCGAGTCGGTGCTCTGCAAATTCGTCACCTTGGAAAAGCGCTGAAATTTATGGTGAAAAATGAAGAGGACGGCGAAGGAGAAGTGACGAGCTTTGGTGCATTGTGTACCGCTCTTTCTGCGACCATCGGAACAGGAAACATCGTAGGGGTTGCAACGGCATTGGTTGCAGGCGGCCCGGGCGCACTGTTCTGGATGGAAATTGCAGCTCTTTTGGGAATGGCGACTAAGTATGCAGAAGGATTCCTGGCCATTAAATACCGAACAGTGGATAAAAATGGACAATACCTGGGCGGCCCATTCTATTACATTGAAAAAGGAATGGGTGCACGTTGGAAGTGGTTGGCAAAATTATTTGCATGCTTCGGCGTGTTGGCTGGTCTACTTGGAATTGGTACCATTACGCAAATCAACGGAATTACTTCTGCTGCCAACAATTTCTTTGACCCGAACGGAGAACATGTTCTGTTTCATCTGTTTGGACAGGACTATACCATTGCCACTGTTGTAGCAGGACTGTTTGTAACACTGTTTGTTGCATTGGTTGTAATTGGCGGCTTAAAGCGTATTTCAAGCGTTTCGCAGATTGTTGTTCCGTTTATGGCAGTTCTTTACATTCTGTTCTGTTTGATCTTAATTGTTTGCAATATCACAAAAATTCCTGCTGCGGTTGTAGAAATCGTAGAAAGTGCATTTGGTGTACGGCAGATTGCCGGCGGTGCATTGGGAACGATTATGGTTGCCATGCAAAAGGGTGTTTCCAGAGGAATTTTCTCCAACGAAGCTGGTTTGGGTTCTGCGCCAATTGCAGCAGCTGCTGCAAAGACTAAGGAACCGGTTCGTCAGGGTTTGGTTACTATGACCGGTACTTTTATTGATACCATCGTAGTTTGTACCATGACTGGTCTTTCGATCGTTTTGGCTGGAAGCTGGGATAAGGGCTTAGAAGGTGTTGCAGTTACAATGGATGCCTTCCAGCATGGACTTCCGTTTCCGAATGAAGTCGCTTCTTTTGTTTTGATGATTTGCCTGATTTTCTTTGCGTTTACAACAATTTTGGGCTGGAGTTATTATTCAGAACGTTGTTTGGCTTATCTGACCGGCTCTCATAAAACCGTTACCTTGGTTTATCGTTGGCTGTATATTGCAGCAGTCTTCATTGGGCCTTATTTGACGGTAGAAGCTGTTTGGAACATTGCGGATATCTTCAATGGATTGATGGCAATTCCGAACATCATTGCATTGCTGGCGTTGTCCGGTATTATTGCTGCCGATACGAAAGCATATTTCCGAAGCGGTGCACATAAACTTGCCAAATAAAGACAAACAATCTGCCATGCTTTTTCATTGCATGGCAGATTATATTTTAAAGGAAAAAAGAAATCCTAAGGAGCAGATAATATGCAGTATAAAATCTTAAACATTTATGAAGAGGATTATGGCTGTGAAGGGGTTCCGGAAGGACAGGAGCCAATGTGCCGTGTTCAGATTCAGGATGAGAAAGGTACAGAACAGTGGATTTCGATTGCCGATCGTGTGTTACGGGAACAGAACTTGCAGGAAGGCGATTTCATAGAATGGAAGGAGGGAATTTGATGCAGTATCAAGTGGAAGCACAGCGTATTTATTATGCCGATCCAAGCGGGACGGTTTTAGCGGAAATTACATTTCCAGAAGTAGAACCGGGTGTTTATTGTATCGATCATACTGTTGTAGATGATTCGCTGCGAGGACAGGGAATTGCCGGGCAGTTGGTTCAGATGGCAGTGGAGCAAATTCAAGCAAAGCATGGAACAGTGACAGCAACTTGTTCTTATGCAAAGCATTGGCTGGAAAAGCACGCTGTTTCGTAAAGTAATATCAAGTAAAAATAAAAAGTCCGCAAGGGAGTACCTTGCGGACTTTTTTGAGAGGATGGGAAAGAAAAAATCGAGAATTTGAAAGAAGCAAATTCTTATAATTTTTCTGCCAGTTTTCTTCGTACTGCATCTTCCGGAATGTTAACAATGCCAAAGTCCTTTTCTTTGTAATTCCAGTATGCTCTGCCAATTTTGTATTGGTCGAAAACAGAACAGATATCTGCTGCCCAGTTGATTTTGGAGGCATCATCTGCCAGGTCAATTACGCCATATTCGCCGCAGTACAATGGAATATTGCGCTTTTCGGCAAATTCCAATGCCGGTAAAAAGAGGGATTCAAAGAAGGAAGTATCCATCTTTTGCAGACCTTCTGAGAAAATGGCACCCGCTAATTCCTGTGTGAGGCGTGTACTTTGCTTGCGGTATTCTTCCACAGATTCCGGATAAGCAATGCGGAAATCAGACGGCATGCCATCTACCCAATATGCACCCTGATGGGTAAAGATCAGCGGTTCATAGCTGTGGAAGGTATAAACCACTTTATCATCGTGCGGATCTGCTAGTTCTGGAACACTGACCACGCTGTTGTATCGGGTGCCACCGAAGATGATCCAGGTATCCGGTGCAATGGTTCGGATTTCCTGGATGGCATGCAGGGCAATTTCATTCCATGCATCTGACACTTCCGGTTGCACAATTTCGTTCAGCAGTTCAAATGCGACCACATCGTGTTCAGCACCATACCGGGTTGCAAGGGTGCGCCAGAGGGCGAAGAAGCGTTCCTGTAAAGCTGCATCGGAGAAGAAAATGACTTTATCCGTCTTATCCAGTGGATCAAAGGAGTAGCCATAGGTTTTGTGCAGATCAATGATCATGTGCAAACCATACTGTTTGCACCAGCTCAGACACTGATCCAGGTAATGATAGCCTTCCTGCTTCTTGGTGCCGTCTTCTTCTTCCAGCAGCATATAATCAATTGGAACACGAACATGGTCCAGGTTTAACGAAGCAATGTAAGCAATGTCTTGTTCTGTGATAAATTGTTCAAAATGAGCGGTGGAGAAATCGTTGGTTTGAGAGAGCCAGCCTCCGAGGTTTACGCCGTGCAAAAATCCATCAAATGTACGCATGATTGATCGTTCCTTTCTGTATTTTTATAAGATTGATTTTCGGATATCTATCCATTAGGATGGTTTTATTATATCCGCATTTTGCAAAAGGGTATATATTTTTTGTTGCTTTTTTATCAGAAATGTTGTATGATAAGAAAAAGGAAGTGATCGATATGAGTATGAATCGAGATCTGCATCAGCAGTTGTTTCAGCGGCGGGAAGCACAAATGCAGCACTTGGAATATCACTTGGAATTTCAGTTTTATCATGCAGTGGCATCTGGTGATGTGAAAAAAGTATCTCAATATCTGATGGATGCGAAAAATGAGCAGATCTATAGCGGCGCATCTTACGGGAAGCTTTCCAACAATGCATTGCAAAATGCACGGTATCATTTTGTGGTTGCAGTCGCGCTGATTACTCGAATTTGTGTGGAACAAGGATTGGATCGGGAAGTAGCGTATACTCTGAGTGACTTGTTCATTCAAAAGATGGATAATCTTCAAAGTATTTCATCCATTACAACGCTGTACAATGAAATGATTCTGGATTTTACCAAGCGCATGCAGAATGCACGCAAAGAGCCGGCATGTTCTTTGCATGTCCGAAAAGCGATGGAATATATTTCGATGCATTTGCAGGAACCCATTCAGACTGCACAGCTTGCAGATGCGCTTTCATTAAATCGCAGTTACCTTTCCACGCTATTTCATCGTGAAACAGGAAAGACACTGCATCAATATATTCTCTCGGAAAAGATTCATGCGGCAGCGGAACTGCTTACTACCTCGGAAATCTCCTATTCCGATCTGGCGGCATATTATTACTTTTCTTCGCAGAGTCATTTTATTCAATGTTTTCAGAAAGAAATGGGTGATACGCCGGCAGAATACAGAAAGCGATTTTATCAAAAAAGTGACTTCTGACCATAATAAACGATTCCAAAAAACGGCTGCACCAAGTCCCTATGGTGCAGCCGTTTGACTTTCTTTAGAATCGATGTTCTTTATAGGAAAATATACTTTAGAATGAACAGAACCGCTAGGATATACAGCAATGGCTTGACTTCTTTTCCCTTTCCGCATACCAAATGCAGCAAGGTATAGGAGATAATCCCAATGGAAATACCTTCGGAAATGCTGTAGAACAGCGGCATTGCCAGAATACACAAATAAGCTGGGATTGCCTGAATGTATGCATTCTCAGTGAATTTGATTTTTGTAATGGTGCTGAACATCAGGAATCCAACGATGACCAGCGCCGGTGCTGTCGCAAAGGACGGGATTGCAATAAAGATCGGTGCAAATAGGGTGGAAATCAGGAACAAAACAGCTGTTACCACTGCGGTTAAGCCGGTTCTTCCGCCGGCAGCAACACCAGCAGAGGATTCAATAAAGGTTGTCGTGGTAGAAGTTCCGATTACAGCACCTGCTGTTGTTGCAACGGAGTCCGCCAGCAGAGCCGGTTTGATAGCAGGCAGTTTGCCGTCTTGATCCAGCATGTCCGCCTTGGTGCAGACTCCGATCAGAGTGCCCAGAGTATCAAAAATATCCACAAACAGGAAGGAGAAAATAACAACAACAAAGTTTAAAATGCTAATTCCGTCAAAGTCTGCGTGGAAACATTGTCCAAAGGTTTCGCCCAGTTTGGAAAAGTCGGTCATGGCGAAAGTCGGAATCAGGCTGTTAAAGCCTGCATCTGCGTCAACGGTATACAAACCAATTAGCTGACAGATGATTCCGAGAATCCAGGTACCCAAAATACCAATCAGAATGGACCCTTTTACTTTTTTAATGTATAAAATAGCGGTTAAGAACGTTCCGATGATTGCAAGCAGAGCGCAGATGCCAGATGTGTGAAAGTTTTCTGGGAAGGAAACAATGGTTACCAAGGTGGAATCATTGTTTACCACAACGCCTGCATTCTGGAGACCAATAAAGGCGATGTAAACACCAATTCCGACTGAAACAGCTTGTTTTAAGGAAAGCGGAATGACATTAAACAGCGCTTCTCGAATATTGGTAAGCGAAAGAATTAGGAAGATGATGCCTTCTATAAAGACTGCCAACAATGCGACTTGCCACGGATATCCCATGTTTCCGACAACGGTATAGGCAAAAAATGCATTTAATCCCATCCCGGCGGAAAGTGCAAACGGTAGATTTGCCATCATGCCCATGCACATGGTTCCAAGGAAGGAAGCCAGACAGGTTGCCAGCAGAACAGCTGTTGGATCCATTCCAGTAGAGCTTAAGATGTTGGGATTGACCGCTAGAATATATGCCATTGTCATAAAAGTGGTTACACCGGCAATGCATTCTGTTTTGACATTGGTTTGATGCTTGCTTAAATGAAATATCTTTTCAAACATTATGCAAGATCCTCCTCATCGTATTCCGCAATATACGGCAGATTGCGGTAAATTTCTCCGCAGTCCAGTCCGTAGCCAATGACAAATAAGTCTGGGATGGTAAACAAGGAGATATCTGCTTCCAGATCAACCAAACGACGATCCGGCTTGTCCAGCAGTGTGATCACTTTTAGAGAAAGCGGATTTCTGGATTTTAAGAGCTTCATCACATCGTTTAGCGTGCGTCCAGTGTCAATGATGTCCTCTGCAATGATGACATGGTACTGACTGATGTCCTGCATCAAATCCATTGTGATTTTGACAATACCGGATGAAACCGTTCCATTGTAGTAACTTTTGGCGCACATAAATGCAGTTTCGCATGGAATGTGAATGGCACGGCAGAGATCAGCCATAAAAACAAATGCACCATTTAAGATGCTTACGAGAAGCAGGGGTTTGCCTTCGTATTCTTGGCTGATTTGCTCGCCGACTTCTTTGATTTTTTCTTGGATTTCTTCTTCTGTGATCAAAACACGTTTGATCTTTTGCTGAAATTCGCTGCTTGTCATAAGAGCCTCCCTTATCATATAAAAAATAGTGGATATAATATCGATATTGCAAACATTATATTTGTTTATTGTACGGGATTTCATCGTAAAAGTCAATGCCTATATTGTAAAAATTAGATCAATCCTTTCAACGAAGAAAAAGAAAATACAGCGCTTTGCCAAAATGAACCAATAAATAGCACATGTAATAGGAAAGACTGCCACCTCGTTTCGAGATGGCAGCCTTTTTCGGTTACTTGCTGTATGTATTAGTCTTTCATGCCACGCAGAATCCAGTCGTACATGCCTTCATACTGCCGTGCAGAACTCTTCCAGGAGAAGTCCTTCTGCATGCCACGTGTGATAATCTCATTCCAGTCATCACGGAAATCGAAATAGATTTTCTTTGCATAGTTAATGGTATACAAAAGATCATCTGCATTATAATGACGGAAGGTAAAACCGGTTCCCACTTTATCATATTCATTGTATGGTTCTACGGTATCCTTTAAACCGCCGGTTTCCCGCACGATCGGAACGGTACCATATCGCAGGGAGATGAGCTGTGTCAGACCACATGGCTCAAACCGAGACGGAACCAACATAGCGTCTGCTGCGGCGTACAGCTTGTGCGCCAACGGATCAGAATAAAAGATGTTGGCAGAAACACGATCCGGGTATTTTCCCTGGTAGTAACGGAACATATTCTCATAGCGAGATTCTCCGGTTCCGATGATGACAAACTGTGTGAACTCGTCTGTAATACGGTCTGCAATCCAGTCTACCAAATCCAAGCCCTTTTGGTCGGTTAGACGGGAGATAATGGCAATCATAAACTTTGAATCGTCTACTGGAAGCCCCAACTCTGCCTGCAAGTTTCGCTTTGCCTGTTTTTTCTGTTCCACAACATTGGAAACATTGTAGTGAACCGAAATCTTCGGGTCGGTTTCCGGATTGTAAATATCATAGTCAATGCCGTTTAAAATACCACGCAAAGAACGGGAACGTGCACAAAGCAGTCCATCCAATTGTTCTCCATAATAGGGGGTTTTGATTTCTTCTGCATATGTTTCACTAACTGTTGTGATGTAGTCTGCATAAACCAAGCCGCCCTTTAACATGTTGGCATCCTTCTTGAATTCCAGCTTATCCGGTGTAAACATATAGGAAGGCAAATTGGTATGATATACAAAGCACTGCATATCCCAAACACCCTGGAATTTCAGGTTGTGGATGGTCATAATGGTCTTGGTGCCCCAGTAGAAGCTGTGGCTTGCAAAGGTGCTGCGCAGGAAAACCGGAATCATACCAGTTTGCCAGTCATGGCAGTGGATGATGTCTGGATGGAATCCGATTACCGGCATAACCGCTAAAACAGCTTTGGAGAAGAAAATAAACCGTTCGATATCCCACTGTATGGAATCACTATATGGATGATCACACTTAAAGTAATCTTCATTGTCAATAAAATAGAAGCGGATGCCTTCATATTCATATGTCATAATGCCAACGTGCAGATTTTGTGTATGCTGACCGTAATCCATGTAAAAATGGGTGACATATTGAAATTTGCTGCGCAGTTCCCATGGAATACAAGTATAATTTGGCAAGATAACACGTACATCGTATTCTTTTGGATTCAGATTCTTTGGCAGTGCGCCTACGACATCGGCAAGACCGCCGGTTTTAATAAACGGAACACATTCAGATGCTGCAAAAAGAATATTTTTCATATGCTATGCTGTGTTGTACCTCGGGCAGTGGAAGCATGTTCCGACATAGGCTGGTAACAAATCGTATGCTATGCGGACAACTTCTGAAGTAAAAATGCTCTGGTTTCTCCCCGGCACAACGTCTCCTTCCATGATAAAAATAGGTGCATGAGCAGGCTCTTCTTCTTCCCAATAGAAGTGAATCTTTCCCAGTCTGCCTCATTGCTTCTTCTATTATACTCCTTTGCTGTCAAATCGTCAAGTGGAAATCAAAAAAAAATTATTGATTTTACACAAAAAACAACTTGGATTTGATCAAAAAATACAAGGATATAAAAGTACAAGAAAAAGAAAGCGAATGATTGCAACTCGTGAAGATAGCAAAAAAAGATGAATTTTTATTGGAAAAACAAAAAACAGAAAATCGATTTTATGATGGTAGTTGCAATACTTTTACAGATTCTTTTCTTTACAATTTAGAAGAAGTATGGTATGATAGCATCGTAATAAAGTGATGCAGGATATTTTAGGATGAAAAGAGGGAATGCTGTGCGTATTCGTGTTTTTCAGATAGCCAATTTTGTTTTTGCAATTTTGTTTTCTTTTGCGATTGCCTCTGTGTTTATAAAATCTTTTCAGATGTCGCGCTTGCTGCTTGCCATTGTCTTTGCAGTAGTTTTGGTGGGTGGGTTTAGTCTATTGCAGCATGCTTTGCAGGAAAAAACCAGAAAACAAATTGACCATATCTTTTTGGGAATTGCAGCAGTTGTTTTTGTGGCACAGCTTCTTTGCGCCTATTTTTTGTATGCACCGCCCATTCATGATTTGAATTACTTGAATTCTGCTGCTAAAGGGTTTTGTCTGACCGGTGATCGTGCCGATCTTTATCAAGATTTGCCGGAGCGGCATCAGCATTATTTTGCAGTCTATCCCAATAATCATGCTCTGTTGATTTGGTTGATGATGGTCTATCGGATTTCCTACGCACTGACTGGAACCATGTCAATTGCAGTGCCGATTTTTCTCAATGTAATCGGGTTATCAGTTTCCTATCATTTCTTGTACCGAATTGCAAAAATGATATTTCGCAACAAAGTGACACCGCTGTTTTGTGCCATTTTAGGCGGATTGTTTTCGGTATTTTATACCTACACGCCTTACTTTTATACAGATTCTGCCAGCATGCCGCTTGTGATGGGTGCTATTTATCTGTTTTTAAAAGCAATGGAGCAATCAACATGGAAACAGTGGCTGCCTCGATTGGTCGCATGTGGTGTGCTTGTTGCGCTTGGTTATAAAGTAAAGGGAAGCGTTGTTATTTTGGTTCCGGCGTTCTTATTGTATGCTTGTTGTATGGGCGTTCGGAAAAATTGGAAAAAGGCAACTGCTTTTTTGAGTTTTGTGGGAATAGGCGCTGTAATCTGTTCCGGGGTTTTGGGCGCAGTTCCGATTACAGATCAAGAGGAATTGCAGGCGTATCAGTTTCCAACCATCCATTGGATAATGATGGGGCTGGAAGGAAACGGCGGCTATCATGAGGAAGACTTCTTCTATACCAAACAAAGTGGAGATTATGAGCAGAAAAAAGAGGCGGATTGGATTCGGTTAAAAGAACGAGTTCAGAAAATGGGAGCTGCCGGAATGATACAACATGTAAGAGAGAAATTGGCATATACTTGGGGAGACGGTACCTACTATATTAAAACCTATTTAAGAAATGGAACGCCTAATGCGCTTCGTAATTTTGTATTACATAGTCGAGCGTTTTCTGATTATTGTGCTATTTTTCATGAGACAATGCTGTTCTTTTTATTTCTTGCTTTTTTTAGTGGTATTCGTTCGGACAAGATCGGAGCAGAGCTTTTATTAAAGATTATTTTGTGTGGAGTGTTTTCCTTTTTCTTGCTTTGGGAAGCACGATCGCGGTATTTGGTGAACTTTACACCGGTATTTTTATTGTTGGAAGGCTATAGTATTGAACGGATATGGCTAATATTGCCAAAAAAGAACAAGAAATTGTATAAAAATACTTACTTGACAAAAGGGGAAGGAGATGATATAATAATAAAGCTGTCGCAGTTAAGCGAAGGAGAGTGAAGAGAGGTGGAGTGAATACTTCACAGAAAGTTCACTTGACAAGAAGCGAAAGATGTGATATAATAGACAGGCTGTCGCGCGGAAGAGTGAGAGAGTCGGGGGAAATAAATGGAAGGAACCTGAACGAGTTCACAATTTATTTACTTGACAAAAGCTCAGAAGTGTGATATAATAAATAGGCTGTCTCACACGGCAGCGATCACAAAAGAAGAAAAGGAAAGCGGACAAGCGGGATGAAGGAATGAACGAAAGTTCAAAAACATTCACAAAAAGTTCACTTGACAAAAACTTCGAGATGTGATATAATATAAAAGTTGCAGCTCACGAGTTGCGACGAGGTACCTTGAAAATTGAACAATGCACTACAAAGTACAAAACCCTTGAAAATCCAAAGAAATTTGGAACTTTGAGAAGTCAGAAAAGACGAAAAAATCAAACAGGTAATTGCGAGCGAAATAGATCGTGATGCCAAGGATCGATATCAACTGCGAGAGCAGTTCATATACAACTATCATAAAGAGTTTGATCCTGGCTCAGGACGAACGCTGGCGGCACGCCTAACACATGCAAGTCGAACGGAGATATTAGCTTCGGTTAATATCTTAGTGGCGGACGGGTGAGTAACACGTGAGCAACCTGCCTCTAAGAACGGGATAGCTTCTGGAAACGGATGGTAATACCGTATAATGTATTGGGAAGGCATCTTTCTAATACCAAAGATTTATCGCTTAGAGATGGGCTCGCGTCTGATTAGCTAGATGGTGAGGTAACGGCCCACCATGGCGACGATCAGTAGCCGGACTGAGAGGTTGAACGGCCACATTGGGACTGAGACACG